>Ga0114916_1000085_pt1 | contig 77595 bp, 75 predicted proteins | sample MalvirAntarct_66_FD_83501 | JGI IMG/M metagenome (GOLD analysis project Ga0114916, IMG submission 83501) | Marine viral communities from the Global Malaspina Expedition - Malaspina viral metaG Antarct_66 | ecosystem: Environmental > Aquatic > Marine > Oceanic | place: West Anvers Island... | reverse complement strand
GATTAACCGCAAAGAGCGCAGAGAAGGCGCGAAGGACGCTGAGGGGATGGTGCGTTATGGCGTTGCACGTCTGACCTTCCGCTTCGTTCTCATCCTGAGGAGGCGCGATAGCGCCGTCTCGAAGGAGGGGCTGTAAGTCCGGTGCTTCCAGCGGGCTCCCCCTTCGAGACGCTGCGCTCCTCAGGGTGAGGGTACATTTGTTGACACATCGTCACCCCGGACCTGATCGGGACTTATATACTTGACGTACCCAGAAAATAGAAAGTAGATTCAATGGGACAGGCCGGTACTGAAAATTTAAGGGAATCGATCAAAAGGGAACTATTTCGCGGGTTCGGTGGCGAAACAGAAAACATAAATACGGATTATGACGAAGTAGCTGAAGCCATTATTCTTCTGCTTCGTAAGTCTCCTTGTCCACAAGGTCAGGGAATGCATCCAAAAACTCTTCACGAGTAGAGTAAGAAGCGGCGATGCTCGCGGCTGTTAACATCCCTGCGGCATCACCGCATTTTTCGATAGCGCTTTTAATATTGTTCAGGATTTTTTTCTGCGTAAATTTTGGGGTTTTTGTATTTGGACGTGTTTGAACAGAAACGATTTCATGTGTGGATTTATCGAGATAGAACAATCCGTGAAGTAGTTTGTTTCTAGCGTCTGCTGCAACTTTTGTCGCTTCAATAGCCTTTTCAGTAAAGGGAGTTAAGTGGTCCGGTATGTCTTCGGACTTTAAAAGGGCCAGCACCATGTCTCTGCGAGCTTTATGATTAACGGTTGAATAGAATGCGGCTTCAGCTTTTGCGTGGCTTCCTAGAAGCTGTGCAAGTAACTCGCAAAGTGTATGCTCGACATAAGACCAGTACGCAGTCAGCACGCCGAGTTGCATCATTTCGGCTGGGTATAGATTTTCAAAATCACTGGGGCCGCTGATAGGTCCCCAGAGCTTGGATTTAGGTTTTTTAGGATTTTTACACACCATGACAGACTCCAAGAAAGATGAAACCAAGCGAGACGAGACGCTAAAGCGGATGCTGGAAACGCCGCCGAAGCCTCATGATTCGAAGCAACCGAAGAAAGGAGTCCCCAGCAAAAAGCCGGGGACTCGTATGCAGGAGGGCAAATGAACCACTCATACAATTACAATGTGCCGTACATCGATGGTGTTCCGTTTACAGGCTTGTCTGCAACCATTGAGTCACATTGTCCGGGTACCCAAACCAAGCGGCATCACCAGACAGGCGCCCAACAAACAGTTTGTCATTGCTATCCAGACACGAAAGTAAGTTGTCGCGAATCTGAGTAGTTGACTGGTCCGTTACAAGAACCCAAACAGAGTCTTGCATGTGCCAGTAGGTACCGTAAGCCTGCAACTTTTTGTGAATACAGTCGTAGTTTTGCCCCTGCTGGTGCAGATCATAAGCAACGATGTAAGAGGCCATAACGCACTTCCTTTCTCCCCATCTTGTGGGGAATGTTAAAAGGAGCCGCTTGACCTAATCATCGAATCTTGGGAGAGTTCGATCGCTTACTTAAAGTACTTGACCCGCTGCGACTCCATATCTGAGGCGGGTTAAAAGCGAGGCCCCGGGTGCAACCGGGGCTTTCGCATTTCAGTCCTATCGGACAGCCTGTATGGATTCGTTTTGTTCTGCAAGTATATTGTGGGTGCGATACAACCGAACAGCTACTTGTCGTGGTTCCTACTACATCTAGATTGATGTAACCAATAGAGAAGGCTTAACAATCCGCGCCACTGGCGGCGGGTATAGCGCTTCTTAGGCAGTTGCCCACGCACCAGTCCGCCGATAGGTCATGCGCTTGCCGGTGATGCCTTTTAGGGCAAGATCGGCGCGCTCGAAATCGGTGACTGAGCGCTGATTGTAACGGAAGTCAAATTCGCCAAGGTAGCGCTTTAAATGTTTGGCAGAGACATGGTGATAAACACCAATAATGCCGCGCTTGAGGATAGCGAAATAGCTTTCAATGGTGTTGGTGTGGGCTTCACCACGGACGTATTCGCCCGCGCTGTGGTTGACTGCGGAATGCTTGAAGTCCTTGCCCATATGGCGGTATTGGCCCGCATCGTCGGTCATGAGGTGCGTATCGCCCTGCAACTGAGTAACGAGGATCGGGCGTAACGTTTTGGCGGCAACGCTTTTGGTGTGGCGGGAATGAACCTTCCCACCGCGTTCTACTAAAGAGAAGACGGTTTCTTTACCCCATGAGCCCCCCAAACGTGTCTTGGCGCGCTTGGATTTGTGGCGGTTCTTTTCTTTGCCACCAACAAAGGTTTCGTCTGCTTCGACAATTTTACCGGGACCACCCATAGAACGAGGTTCGGGGATAGGTTCGCGCATTGCTTCGCGGATACGGTGCGCCATAAACCAAGCGGTCTTGTAGGTGACGCCTAACATGCGGTGCAGTTGATGCGCGCTCATGCCCTTCTTGGAGGACGACATAAGGTGCGTAGCGAGAACCCACTTGTTCAAGGGGATCTTAGAGCGTTCAAAGAGAGTGCCTACGGTAACAGAGAAGGGTTTGCGGCAAGACTTGCACTTGTAGACGCCAGGGCGGGTAGATTTACCGTCCAGCTTTGTCGCATGGTCAACGTCGCCACAGTGAGGACAGATCGGACCATTAGGCCAGCGGATCGCTTCCAAGTGAGCGCGGGCTTTGTCTACATCGTGAAAAATGGGGTTGGTGATATCCATAGTCTCTCTCCTTCCCCTGATATATGGGGGATGAGGTGTGGTACGTCAAGTATATAATTCCCGACCTGATCCGGGGTCCAGGGCGGCAGGCGCGATTGGTGCGTGTGGCCCTGGATAACCACCTGTGCGGGGGTGACGGGGATGTTTTGGGTGTTTCCGGTACAGCCGGCTATAGGGGGCTCACCCCGCCAGATAATCCCCAATGCGATCAATGGCCTTTAGGATGTTTTCCTTTGAATTGGCATAGGAGACACGCAGATAGCCCTCTCCGTAGGCGCCAAAGCTGGTGCCGGCGATGGTTGCGACATGGGCCTGTTCGATCAGGTCGTTCTGCATCTGCTTGGCGGATTTTCCGGTCTTGCTGATATTGGGGAAGGCATAGAAGGCACCGCCCGGCTCGATACAGCTGACGCCGGGCAGGTCATTCAGGGCGTCGACGGTGGCGCGGCGGCGCGCGTCAAAGGCCTGAACCATTGCGATGGCGGCATCCTGTGGGCCATCCAGGGCGGCGATGCAGGCATATTGGGTGGCGGCATTGACACAGGAATGGTCATTGATCGCCAATCGCGTCGCCTTTTCTGCCAAAGCCTCCGGCCAGACAGCAAATCCGGCGCGCCAACCGGTCATGGCATAGGTCTTGGACCAGCCGTCCAGCATGATCGCCCTGTCTGCCATTTCCGGATAGGTCAGGATAGAGCGGTGCTGACGCCCGTCATACAGCATGCAGGAATAAATCTCGTCCGACATGATCGCGACAGTGGGATGATCCGCCAGACCCGCGACCAGCTTGTCCATCTCCTCAACCGGTGTGACGCCGCCTGTCGGGTTGGCGGGGCTGTTGATGATGATCAGGCGGGTGCGCGGCGTGATCAGGGACAGCAATTCCTCTGCGGAGAAGGCAAAGCCATTCTCCTCCCTCAGCGGCAGCGGCACGGCCTTTGCCCCGGTGAAATCAATGGCGGAGCGATAAATCGGAAAACCGGGATCGGGATAGATGATTTCCGCCCCAGGCTCGCCAAACATCAGCATGGCGAAAAACATCGTCACCTTGCCACCGGGCACGACAACGATTCGCGCCGGATCGATCTCCACGCCATGGCGGCGGTGCAGATCGCGGCTGACAGCCTCTCTCAGCGGTGGGATGCCATTGGCGGGCGTATAGCCATGATGCCCGTCGCGCAGTGCCTTGATCCCGGCTTCGACGATATGGGGCGGCGTGGGGAAGTCCGGCTGGCCGATCCCCAGATTGATCATATCCGCGCCCTGGGCCGCCAGGGCATTGGCTTTCGCCAGAACATCAAAGGCGGTTTCGGTGCCAAGACGGCTCATTCCGGAAGCAAGGGTCAGCATGGCAGGCTCTTTCATGAAAGGATGATGACAGTTTGTGGCAAACCATAAGCCCGCATCGCTTGACGGGAAAGGGGGGAACACGTAAAAGCGACGCCGTTACGAGGGTTCGGTGCATCCGCATACGAATTTTCACGGTGGTGGCTGTAGTTCAGCTGGTTAGAATGCCGGATTGTGATTCCGGAGGTCGTGGGTTCAAGCCCCATCAGCCACCCCATTTTTCCTTTTCCCTCAGAGACTCAGCTATCCTGATTATCAATGCCACGTTTGGCATTCGGGAAGGGAAACCATGCTTAAGACAATCCGATGCCTGTCCAACAATAACTATGCGCCGTTCGCCTCTGTTGAGACGATGCAGATTGATATTGCCGATGCATTGCGGGCGCGAGACGTGTTGGTGACGGAGCATCTGCATAGTGAATTTCCCAATCCGGCGCTGTTTAAGGGGCAATTGTCGGATCTGGCCCTGTTCAAGGGGCGGAAGTTTCTGTTGGATACCAATCTGAGCCAGAACCACAATACCGCGGGCCAGTCGATCTATGATGCCTGGTCACTGCCCCGGTTTTCCTTCCTGACCGATTCGCCCCTGCGGAAACTGGCGGAGTTGAAGCAGTTTCCCAATCTGGGGCTGATCGGCGTGGTGGATGATGATTTTCATGACATCCTGACCGCCTTTGACGCGCCGGGCCAGGGCAGCGTTTTCTTTCCCCATGCTGGGCCCGCCCCGCTGCAGGACCAGCCGGACTGGAGCGACCGGGTGATTGATGTCCTGATCGTCGGCAATGTGTCGTCCCCCCATACGACGGCCAGTTGGCTGAAGGCGGCATCCGGCGGCGATGCGGCGGTTAAGGGGGTGCTGGACAAGGCATTGGAGCGCTGTCGCACCGGCACGGAAAGCCTGTGGTCGGTGGTTGGGCTGGAATGTCAGGCAGCCGGGCTGGACCTGTCGCGGGAGCGTCGCGCGGCGCTGGTTCTGGAATTGGAGACACAGTTGATCGCCGGGCGGCGGCGCGATCTGCTGGCCGCCATCACCCACAAGAATGTGCATTACTGTGGTGAGGTTCAGCCCGGTGCGGATTTGAAGATGGGCGCGAATGTCACAGTCCACGGAAAGGTGCCATTCCTGGATATCCTGGATTTCATGCGGGCGGCCAAGGTTGTGATCGATGTCAGCCCCAGTTTCCGCAATGGCGCGCATGAGCGGGTGTTCTATGCTCAAAGCCGGGGGTCCTATATCCTGACAGAGCCGTCCCGTTTTCTGGCGGCGGAGGTCGAGCAGGATCTGGGGATCGGCTTTATGCCCTATGACAGCGGCCAGATTGATGCGGCGCTGTCTGCGATATTCGACCGGGGCGCTGAGGAGATGGACACAATCCGCCATCGCGCGTTGCCGCATTATGCGGCGACCCATACATGGCGACAACGGGTGGATAGGATGCTGGAGTCTCTGGGCAAGTCGTTTTGGGGTGCATAAGGGGACTAGCCCTTGCGCAGCTGTCTGATTTGGAAGCGACAGGGCAGCAATGCCTCAGCCGTCGCGGCGGGCAGGGGGCTGATCCGGCCGTCCAACAGCGCGGTTAAGTGGTCTGCCAGCAGAAATGCCGCCTGAAACCCGCGGGAGCCAAGACCTGTCAGCGTATAGAGTCCTGGCAGATAGTGTGCGGGGTCCATTCGACTGGGCGGTTTTCCCTGCCTCAGCCCACCATATAAGGCCTCAAAGGCGGTGATATCCTGTACTGGCCCACAGAGCGGCAGGTGATCCACCGTATCACAGCGCAATCCGGTCCAGGGGGTCAGCGTCTTATCCTCAATGCTGGGCAGCAGCGTGCCCAATCGCTGCTGCAATGCTGTTGTCTGCGCCGGGTCAATGGCAACCGGACCCAGGCTTTGCATGCCCTGCATTGTTGATCCGGCGGTCAGGCGTCCGTCTGGCTCAATGGCTGTGACATACCCATCGGCCATCACGGCGCATCCCGGTTGGCTCTGACTATCGGCAGTGAACAATTGCCCCGATCCGATGCGCAGGCCAAACCCATCTTGAAGATCGGGCAGCAATGGTACTGCACCAGGGCCACAGGCCAGAATGACGGTATCTGGCCGGCAGACCGTGTCGCCATTGGTATCACTCAACCGCCACTGGTCTTCGTGTCGCGCGATCCGGGCGATATCGGCCCGCAAGGTTGGCGGGGGGGTAAGGGCGCGGCACAGGGCCTGTGGATCGATGGTTCCGGCTTTTGGGACATACAGGCCACCTGGGCAGGGACGTCCCAGAAGATCGCTGGCTTGGTTACTTGAAACGGGCCGAAGATCATCCAGCGGCCAGTTCAGATGCTGCAGCAACTGGTCCTGCTGATCTTTCAGGGTGTCCGACCCCGCAGGCATCACAACGCCACGGGGGCCCTTCCAGATATCGCCGTCCAGCCCGTCCAGGACGCGGATGGCATCCAGAAAGGCCTGACGCCAGAAAACCGGGAAGGGTTGATCGCCGCGCACCAGCTTTGGGGAGATCACGGCGCGGGGCAGACGGCTGGCGGCATAATCACGGCTGTTCATTCCGCCAATATGGATTGGATCGCGCCCGGCGAGGCGCAAGGCGCGCACCATCGCACAGCCAGCAATGCCATCCCCGATCACAGCCATGCGCGCCTGTTTGGGAACCGGCGGCGGCAGCACATACCAGGGGTCAGATACGGGGCCCTGTTTCGGGGTTTGGGACAGCCGTGCGGACAGGCAGTGGCGTTTGCGCCCGAAGCCGGGTCTCTTTTCAACCTGAAATCCAACCGTACGCAGGCCGTGCTTTACAATGCCAGCCGCACTGAATGTGGCAAGCCGTGCACCCGGTGCACTTAATCGCGCGATGTGGTCAAAGACTTCCGGTCGCCACATATCTGGATTCTTTGCCGGGGCGAAACCATCCAGAAACCATGCATCAGCCTGAAATTGATGCTGTTGGAATTGCTGTGCGACATCGCCGATCAGCAATAATAGGCGCACACGACCGGCAGCGAAGGTCAGCCTGTGCGCGCCGGGCAGGGCGCCTGGCCATTGGTGCTGCAGGGCCGCGGCACGGCTTGCATGCTGGGGAAAGGTTGCATGGGCGCGGGCCAAATCCGCGCGGGGCATGGGAAAGGCTTCGACGGAGACGAAATCAAGCGTTGATCCGGGTGGGGCTGTATTTTCCCACACGGCCCAGGCTTCCAGAAAGTTCAATCCGGTGCCAAAACCCGTTTCCGCTGCGGTCAGCTTTGGCTTTTGGCACAGGGTTTCGAAACCCGTGCCATTCAGAAAGGTATGTTGAACCTCTCCACAGGGATCATCGGCGGAAAAGTACAGATCATCAAAACGGCTGGCATAGGGCGTGCCGTCCCGCCAATCGATTGCTGAAAGGGGGGAAGGTTCAGACTGTGATGGAGGTCCGGCTGTCGTCATTGTCTGGATGATATGCCCAGCCAAAGGCGTTCAGGCAAAAAAAAACGACGCTACGATCTTCTGCCTACACTTAATCTCATCGGCATCGGTCGTTGCGTCGCCAGTGTGCTCTCGCCCAATGGGGTTCGGGGGAGAGCGGTTGGTCGATGGCCCAGTAGTATCGCTTGGGTGTTACAAGTTTCTGACTCTGCGATGTTTTTTGCGTGACGATCAGTGTGGGCCTTATTTGGGACTGTGATCTTCTTTGATCAGCACCGTAGGCAATGTCTGTTTGATCAACTCATCATACTGTGCTGTCAGGTTCGAGGACGTGCGGGGCAGAGTGCCCATCACCTGCACCAGCAGGTTCGATCCCTCACAGACGATCATGTTGAAGGTCAATGCATCATCCTGTTCCACCGGCTCATAGGGCTTTCCCTGGCAGGCCGATATCCCGGAATAGCCCGTGGGCATGTCGTTCAAGATCAGGATGCGGGTATCCGTGCTGTCCCAGGGCAGGGCATCCCCACCGCCGTGAAAACGCAAGGTCGGGTCTTTTTGCGCTAACATATCCGAAACGGCTTGGGCGAGGGCCTGGTCGCTGCGCAAGGGCGCAGCAAAGGCATAAACAGGAACGCTATTGCCCGCTCGTGCGACCGATTGCAGCGGGGCATAGCTGCCGGTGGTGCTGGCATAGATTACAACGGTTTTCGGGACGGTCTGGTCACAGGCCGCCAAAAACAACGCCACCAGCGTCAGGAAGGCGAGACGAGGGCGGGTAAATCGCATGATCGTTTTTCTTTCCTGAAATTCTGTATCACGTAAATTAAAGTAAGGGTCGCGTCGAAAGGATTTCAATACCTCCCTAATTGCGTAAGACTATACCAATGACAGATATGGATACCTTACTGACGATTTTGCCGGACTCGCTGGACGCTGATGCCTGGCGCAAATGCTGCCTTTTGGGCGTGGGGGAGATGGCGCAGGCGGATCGTCTGGCAATCGATGGCGGGATACCGGGATATGATTTAATGCGCGCGGCCGGGGGGGCGGTTATGCGCACTATCGTTGATCGATATGATCCCGGCACTGTCGCCGTCCTGTGTGGACCGGGAAATAATGGGGGGGATGGCTTTGTCGTTGCGTCCTTGCTGGCAGATCGCGGCTGGACGGTGCGCGTGGGGCTGTTGGGGGACAGGGACGCCCTGACAGGCGATGCAGCCCTGGCGGCAGCGGATTATGCCGGGCCCTGTCAAGCATTGGGCCCAGATATTCTGACGGATGCGACCCTGGTGGTTGATGCGGTATTTGGTGCTGGTCTTAATCGTGACATTGACGGTGTGGCAGCTGCTACACTGGCGGCGATTGGTGACGTGCCGGTCATTGCCATTGATATGCCCAGCGGCGTTTCCGGCGATAGCGGTGAAATACGATCCGGGGGATTGGCACAGGCAACGGCCACAATTTCATTCTTTCGGGGAAAGGCGGGGCATTGGCTGCTGCCCGGCCGCGTGGCCTGTGGAGACTTTGTGATCGCTGATATCGGTATTCCAGACACTGTTCTGGATAAGGTTGATCCGAAGCTGGCGCTCAATCATCCGTCCCTATGGGCCCGGGCGCTGCCGCGCGTATCGCCGACATCCCATAAATACAATCGTGGCCATGTTCTGGTTACAGGTGGTGCGGAATTGCTGGGCGCGGCGTTTCTGGCAACCCGCGCGGCACAACGCGCCGGGGCCGGTATTGTCACGGTCGCAGCGCCCGTTCAGCAGGGGCCGCTGTATCGCCTTGCCCTGGAAAGTGCCGTCATTCGGTCCGTCAAGGATACCCGTGCTTTCATAGAATTGCTGGAAGATCCGCGTATTGGATGTACCGTGATTGGGCCGGGCCTGGGGGTGATAGCCGCAGGGTCGCATGAAAAGGTTCTGGCTGTGTTAAGGGATGGTCGTCCCGTGATTATTGATGCGGATGCGCTGGTTCTTTTCGAATCTTCTCCTCAGACCTTGTTTGATGCGATTAGGGGTCCGGTACTGCTGACGCCTCATGAAGGGGAGTTCCGGCGATTGTTCCCAGACCTTGCTGATGTTCCCAACAAACTGGATCGGGCGCGGCGTGCGGCAGAACGGTCAGGGGCGACGGTTCTGCTAAAGGGCTATGACACGGTCATTGCGGACCCGGCAGGCTATGCCGTGATCAACGGAAATGCGCCCGCCGGTCTTGCAACAGCGGGGGCCGGGGATGTTCTGGCAGGCACTATTGCGGCATTTGTTGCCGGCGGCATGTCGGTCTTTGCCGCGGCCTGTGCCGGGACTTATGTTCATGCGGCTGCTGCTGCTGCCTTTGGGCCAGGACTGATTGCCAGCGATCTGCCCTGCCTGTTACCAGCTGCGATTGAAAAGGTTCGTTCGCAGACAGTCATTTAGTAACAATTGTCTCGAATTTAATTTAGTTACGTTTTGTAAAGGATTGACCTATATCATGTTTTTGATGAAAAACTATCCAGGGGCGTTTCGCTGAGACTTTTTCGGGTTTTCGGCGAGTTTTTTGAGAGGTTGGAACATGTTTTTTCGGAAAGCTGTTTCACAGGATCGTGTCGCGGTTGGGCGGTCCTTTTTTCGACGCCTGAACAACAGAGCCGTCGAAACTGCGGAAGTTTTGGGAATTGCCTCTGATGGCTTTGGAATTCCGCATGTGCGCTATGAACTGACCGTGGAACATACACAGTCCCACGCAGTGTATCCTGCTGGTACAAAGGTTCTTTCGCTTGCCACTTTTAATGAAACATACTCGCAAAGCGTCGCCTGAACGGACCAATTCCACAGATTAGTGCGACTTTACTGGAATTGACGCTTTGACGCGGGGTACCGCGTTTGCTATGACGCGCGCGCTTCGGCAACGGTCGGAGCGCGCGATCCGTTTTCGGAAAGAACGGTCCGAGCAGTGCGGGCGTGGCGAAATTGGTAGACGCGCCAGATTTAGGTTCTGGTAGGGCAACCTGTGGGGGTTCGAGTCCCTTCGCCCGCACCACCGACCCTAAAAGGTCAGGCGCTTGGATCATTTCGTCGGGTATGTATCGCGATTTCATAAACACAAATTGAGCCGGGGCCCAATCTCCCATGCAGGTAGTCGAAACAAAGAACGAAGGTCTGAGCCGCGAATTCACCATCACGGTCGCCGCGGATGAACTCGATCAAAAGGTCGAAACGAAGCTAATCGAGGTCGGGCAGACTGTAAAAATGCCAGGCTTTCGCCCGGGCAAAGTGCCCATGAAGATCTTGCGTCAGCGGTTCGGTCAATCCGTGCTGGGCGAGATTCTGGAAGGCACTGTTTCTGAAAGCAGCCAGGCTGTCTTGACGGAACGCTCGCTGAAGCCAGCCATGCAGCCGAAGATCGAAATCTCAAGCTTCGATCCAGGGTCTGATCTGGTCTATACGATGGCTGTGGATGTTATGCCGGAAATTGAGCCGGTTGATTTCTCTACGCTTTCTCTGACGCGCTATAAACCGGAGATCACGGACGAAGAAGTCAATAACGCCATGGATGAACTGGCGCGCAACAATCGTGCGACCCAGAAGATCGAAAAAGACCGCAAGACCCAGTCGGGCGATGTCGTGATCATGAATTTCAAGGGCTTTGTCGACGGCGAAGCATTTGAAGGCGGTGAAGCAACCGATTTCCGTCTGGAACTGGGCAGCGGTCAATTCATCCCGGGGTTTGAAGATCAGTTGATCGGTCAAAAGGCCGGTGAGGACCTGACGGTCAACGTATCCTTCCCTGAAGAGTATGGCGCGGCGAATCTGGCGGGCAAAGCCGCTGTGTTCGAATGCAAGATCAACGAAATCCACGAATATACCGATCGCGTTCTGGACGATGAATTCGCCAAGGAACTGGGTCTGGAATCACTGGATGATCTGCGCGGTCAGATGCGCAGCCGGATTGAAGGCGAATATGCGGAACTGGCCCGTGCCAAGACCAAGCGCGAATTGCTGGATATCCTGTTTGAAAAGCATGACTTTGAAGTGCCGGAAGGCATGGTGACAGGCGAATTTGACCAGATCTGGACGCAATTCACCAAGGCCAAGGAAGAAGGCAATATCGACGAGGAAGATAAGGAAAAGGACGAAGAAGTCCTGAAATCCGAATATCGCGATATCGCCAAACGGCGCGTGCTTCTGGGACTGTTGTTGAGCCATGTCGGCGACACGGCCAAGGTCGAAGTCACCCAGGAAGAACTGCAACAGGCGGTGTTCCGTCAGGCCCAGCGGTATCCGGGTCAGGAACGCGAAGTGTTCGAATACTTCACCAAATCGCCGGAAATGATGAACAGCCTGCGGGCGCCGATCTTTGAAGAAAAGACGGTGGATTACATTTTGGAACTGGCGACAGTGAAGGATGTGTCCCTGCCGGTCGAGCAGTTGCTGGAGTCTGATGACGACAGCACAGATGGTGCAGAGGGTAAGAAAGCCAAGAAAACGGCAAAGAAATCTTCCGCGAAAAAGGCCGCCTCCAAGAAGGCCGCGGCGAAGAAATCTGCTGACTAAAACCTGCCGTTCAATGCGGTGAGTGCAGCGCCCCGGATGCCAGATACGCGTCCGGGGCGTTTGTTTCCGCATCGCCCGGTGCAGATTTCCATAGACGGGGGCTTTACATCCCGGCCTGAGCCATTAACTCTGAGGCTCGCAATCGTCACGGGGACGATGCGATGCCTCTGAATCCTGGTCACAGTCGGTGACCGTTGGATTTCACGAAAATAGCTTTAGGGAGCAGTGAGTATTACCATGCGCGATCCGGTCGATCTTTACATGAACACGCTGGTGCCGATGGTGGTTGAGCAGACCAACCGCGGTGAACGCGCCTATGACATTTATTCGCGCCTGTTGAAGGAGCGTATTATCTTTCTGACAGGGGGCATTGATGATCATGTCGCCAGCCTCCTGTGCGCTCAGTTGTTGTTCCTTGAGTCAGAAAGTCCCGCCAAGGACATTTCCTTCTATATCAATTCACCAGGCGGCGTCGTGACATCTGCGATGTCTGTCTATGATACCATGCAGTATATCCGCTGTGACGTTTCAACCGTATGTCTGGGACAGGCCTGTTCCGCCGGGTCGTTGTTGCTGACGGCCGGGCAGGCGGGCAAGCGTTTCTCGCTGCCATACAGCCGAATCATGGTGCACCAGCCATCCGGTGGTGCCCAGGGGCAGGCAACAGATATCGAAATTCAGGCGCGGGAAATCCTGCGCATGCGGGAAACCCTGAACGGAATCTACGTTCATCATACCGGTCGCAGTCTGAAAGAAATTGAAGCCGCAATGGACCGTGATAAGTTTATGAGCGCGGAAGAGGCAAAGAGCTTTGGCTTGATTGATGAAGTCGTCAATGAACGCCCTTTGCCGGAAGGTGATTCTGATAAGTAAGCCCGATTCTCCTCAGGGGGCCGATATTCGACCCTCTGAGGGATTTTCGCATGAATTTGGCTGATGAACAGGGATGCAGGCCGTTTATACCCTAGTATCAGGGTGTTAATAGGTGCTTTCATCATTGTGGTCACACGTTTGATCCGCCTGTGTATGACAGAATCGCGACACACCTAAGGGAATCCGTGATTTTCCGTTTGAGGGGGTGGGTCGCTAGGTCTACGATACGGTTTGGATACGAGGTCAGTGGGACGCATTGACGGTATGCATGACTGAAAAGATCGGCAAGATCGGTAAGGAACCGGAAAGACGATGAGCAAATCCAGCGGCAGCGACGGAAAGAATACGCTCTACTGCTCCTTTTGCGGTAAGAGCCAACACGAAGTGCGCAAGCTGATCGCCGGACCAACTGTGTTCATTTGCGACGAATGCGTCGAATTGTGCATGGATATTATCCGGGAAGATCACAAATCCAGCGTTTCGAAAACATCGGACGGGGTGCCTACACCTCAGGATATCCGTCAGGTTCTCGACGATTATGTGATTGGTCAGGACTACGCCAAGCGCGTCCTGTCGGTCGCGGTGCATAACCATTATAAACGTCTGGCCCATGGTCAGAAGCAGAATGATGTCGAACTGCAGAAATCAAATATTCTGCTGGTTGGCCCAACCGGGTGCGGTAAAACCCTGCTGGCCCAGACCCTGGCGCGCATTCTGGACGTGCCGTTCACCATGGCGGATGCAACGACGCTGACTGAAGCCGGCTATGTTGGGGAAGATGTCGAAAACATCATCCTGAAGCTGTTGCAATCTGCGGATTACAATGTCGAACGCGCCCAGCGCGGCATCGTGTATATCGATGAGGTCGACAAAATTTCCCGCAAATCTGACAATCCCTCGATCACGCGGGACGTGTCGGGCGAAGGTGTGCAGCAGGCCTTGCTGAAAATCATGGAAGGCACGGTGGCTTCTGTACCGCCGCAAGGGGGGCGCAAGCATCCGCAGCAGGAATTCCTGCAGGTTGATACAACCAATATCCTGTTCATCTGTGGCGGCGCCTTCTCTGGTCTGGAAAAGATTATTGCGTCGCGCGGTAAGGGCTCTTCCATTGGATTTGGCGCGGATGTTCGATCCGAAGATGACCGCAAGGTCGGCGTGATCCTGCGGGATGTCGAACCGGAAGATATGGTTAAGTTCGGCCTTATTCCGGAATTCGTTGGCCGTGTGCCGATGATCGCAACCCTGGAAGACCTGGACGAAGAGGCATTGGTCGACATTCTGACCAAGCCCCGCAATGCGCTGGTCAAACAGTATGCGAAACTGTTTGAAATGGAAGATGTCGGTCTGGAATTTACCGCTGATGCCTTGCTGGCAATTGCCAAACGGGCGATTGAGCGTAAGACCGGCGCGCGTGGTTTGCGCTCCATCATGGAAGCGATCCTATTGGATACGATGTATGACCTGCCCAGCCTGGAAGGGGTGGAGGAAATCGTGATCAATAAGGAAGTCGTCGAAGGTCGGGCAGAGCCGCTCTACATCTATTCTGATCGCAAGAATGAAGTCGAAAGCAATGCTTCTTAATTGAGCTTTGCTGATGCATTTGGACCGCGCCTGATGGACTTGTCCACAGCGCGGTTCTTTTGTTTTCATAATCCGTATTCAAATGAGCAAAACTGCGAAAAAATGCCGGAATTCCGTTATGCTTTGCTTGAAGTGTGGGGCAAACAGCCCCACTATTAGTAAGGCCCGGCTGGCGTGGGTCTTTGAGTTCAAGATGGCGCCTTCAGCCGTTTGGTCTCCGGGTAAGGACACGCACAATCTCTGTGATTTTGTCTCACACACCCGATTATAAAAACGCGCGGGATTTCATTCCCTGAATGACCCCGCGCCATGGAGAGAATGATTATGCAAGAACTCAAAACCGCCGTGGAATTGCCTGTCCTGCCATTGCGCGACATTGTGGTTTTCCCTCATATGATCGTGCCGCTGTTTGTGGGTCGCGATAAATCTGTGCGCGCCCTGGAAGATGTCATGCAGGATGACAAACAAATCCTGTTGGTCACCCAGAAGAATGCGGGCGAAGACGATCCCAAAGCGGATGATATTTATGATGTTGGAACGGTCGCGACTGTTCTGCAGCTTTTGAAATTGCCCGATGGCACCGTGAAGGTGCTGGTCGAAGGGGTGCAGCGCGCCCGGATCACACAATTCACCGCCACGGATGATTTCTTCCAGGTTCAGGCGGAAATGATTGATGATCCCGAAGAACCCGAAGCGGACCTGCAGGCCCTGAGCCGCGCCGTGGTTGGTCAGTTTGAACAATATATCAAACTGAACAAAAAAGTTCCGGCAGAGGTGATGATTTCGATCAATCAGATCGAAGAAGCATCCCGCTTGGCCGATACTGTCGCGCAGCACCTGACGCTGAAAATTTCTGACAAGCAGGATTTGCTGGAACTGGAAACGGTTTCGCTGCGCATGGAAAAGATCTTCGGCTTCATGGAAGGCGAGATCAGCGTTCTTCAGGTTGAAAAGCGCATCCGCAACCGCGTCAAGCGGCAGATGGAGAAGACCCAGCGCGAATATTATCTGAACGAACAGATGAAGGCGATCCAGAAGGAATTGGGTGAGGGCGAAGACGGTAAGGACGAACTGTCCGAACTGGAAGAGCAGATTGAAAAGACCCGACTGTCCAAGGAAGCGAAAGAAAAGGCGCTGGGCGAGTTGAAGAAACTGCGCTCCATGAGCCCGATGTCTGCGGAAGCAACGGTGGTGCGGAACTATCTGGACTGGCTGTTGTCGATCCCGTGGAAGAAGCGGTCCAAGGTAAAAACCGATCTGCGCGAAGCGAAGGAAACGCTGGATACCGATCACTATGGCCTGGAGAAGGTTAAGGAACGGATTCTGGAATATCTTGCGGTTCAGGCGCGCCAGAAGAAACTTAAAGGTCCGATCCTGTGCCTTGTTGGCCCGCCGGGTGTGGGTAAAACGTCACTGGGTAAATCGATTGCGAAGTCGACGGGGCGTTCCTTTGTGCGGATGAGCCTGGGCGGCGTGCGCGACGAGTCGGAAGTGCGCGGACACCGTCGGACCTATATCGGGTCAATGCCGGGCAAGGTCATCCAGGGCATGAAGAAGGCGAAAAAGTCCAACCCGCTTTTCCTGCTGGATGAAATTGACAAACTGGGCGCTGACTGGCGTGGGGATCCATCTTCGGCTCTGCTGGAGGTCTTGGATCCTGAACAGAACAGCACGTTCAACGATCATTATCTGGAAGTGGATTATGATCTGTCCGACGTCATGTTCGTGACGACCGCCAATACCTTGCGGATGCCCCAGCCTTTGATGGACCGCATGGAGATCATCCGCATTCCCGGTTATACCGAGGATGAAAAGGTTGAAATCGCCAAGCGCCATCTGATCAGCAAACAGCGCGGTGAAAACGGTCTGACCGAGAAAGAATGGTCGATCACAGACGAAGCGCTGCGGGATCTGATCCGCTATTACACGCGGGAGGCCGGCGTTCGAAGCCTGGAACGGGAAATTGCGAATTTGGCCCGTAAATCCATCAAGGAAATCATGATGGGTGAGCGTGATTCGGTTGCCATTGATGTGGACAATCTGGGCACCTATGCCGGAATTCGGAAATTCCGCTTTGGCGAGATTGAAGATGAAGACATGGTCGGTGTCGTCACTGGCCTGGCCTGGACCGAAGTCGGCGGTGAGTTGTTGTCGATCGAAGGGGTTCTTGTGCCTGGTAAGGGCCGCGTTACAAAGACCGGGAAACTGGGCGATGTGATGCAGGAATCCATTCAGGCAGCTGAGAACCTGATCAAGAGCCGCGCTGTCTCTTTCGGGATCAAGCCAACCATCTTCAACAAGAACGATATCCATGTTCACGTTCCGGAAGGGGCGACTCCGAAAGATGGTCCTTCGGCCGGTGTCGCGATGGTCACAGCAATCGTTTCCATTCTGACCAGTGTTCCGGTGAAACGGGATGTGGCGATGACCGGAGAAATCACCCTGCGGGGTCGCGTTCTGCCTATCGGTGGTCTAAAAGAAAAACTGTTGGCCGCTTTGCGTGGGGGAATCAAGACGGTCCTGATTCCGAAAGATAATGAAAAGGATCTGGCCGACATTCCCGATAATGTCCTCAAAGGCATGACCATTATTCCGGTCAGCACGGTCGATGAGGTTCTAGGCCATGCCCTGGTTTCCTCTTTGGTGCCGATTGAATGGTCCGCCGAAGATCAGGAACGGGCGGATGCGCCGGTTTGGTCTCGCGAATCGGGGGACGACCGCGATGGAGCAATTGCCCACTAGAATGCCAGATTTTGGGGTGTTTCCCCTAATGTTCGGGTGAAAATGGTATAAAACAGGGCGTCGGTGCTACTACACCGACGCCCTGTATTTTATTTCGGTCTCCCGACACCGAATTTACAAACAAGATATCTAAAAATCCGCAGAAAACCGGGGGAAATTGAGTGTTTCGCGTTGACGGATATCCTCAATTACCCTTACACTTTGCCTCGTTCGGATAATCCTATCCAATTTTTAACATCCCGAAACATTAGGGGGGTTCCTGTGAATAAGAACGATCTCGTCGCTGCCGTTGCCGATTCAGCCGGCCTGTCCAAAGCCGATGCCGCTAAAGCGGTTGACGGTGTACTCGAAGCCATTACCGGTCAGCTGAAAGCTGGTGGTGATGTGCGTATCGTAGGATTTGGTACATTTGCTGTTAGCAAGCGTGCAGCGTCTAAAGGCCGCAATCCTCAGACCGGTGCGGAAATCAACATTCCGGCATCCAATCAGCCGAAATTCAAGGCTGGTAAAGGTTTGAAGGACGCCGTCAACTAAGACCGCGAATCGAAGCAGGCAACTGTTTCAACGAATTAAAACCAACCGCTCTCATAAATTTTGAGGGCGGTTGATTTTTTTTGAAAGCAAGGTTTGATCCTTCGCCAAAGGCACGCTATAGACCCCCTCACACATGGGCGGTTAGCTCAGCTGGCAGAGCATCTCGTTTACACCGAGAGGGTCGGCGGTTCGATCCCGTCACCGCCCACCAGCCTTTTAAGGCTGGTATTCATGTTGAACCCGATTATGGTGGTGTGCTTTATCTGCACGCTTTCGTGATAAGGTAAATATTTTTTCCATACGAAATCATTTTGAATTGCCAGACTTAATGTGTTGCCATTTCCCGCTTAAGCGGGAAATGCATTTAAGTTTTTCTAATCAGGTAATGAGCTACGTTTGCTAATCGGAGTTTCCAAAAGAACCCCCTTTAGAAAAAGTTATACTACTCGTTTCGTTAAATTCATTTATGCTGCATGTGAAACGGAAAACTAATCGTAGGTCTGGATGATATGAATAACAGAGGGATTATGACTTATGAGGAAAAGAAGGAACTCTCTAAAGCCGATTACCGCGCTCAACAGGGTATTCATACTACCGAAACCACACCTACTACTATCACTCAAAAACACATCGATTTTGCAAAGGAATTGGGAGGTGAGATTGAATTGATTACGGTAGTAGCAGACCCATACGGCTTGTACGGTTGGTGTTCGGATGGTGTAGAAGAAAAAATATCAAATGAAGGCGGCGATATCGTTTTCGGTTGGACGATATGGGAATGGCCTAAGTTAATGCTCACCGCAGAATTTCATGCGGTATACAAAAATGAAAATGAGCATATTTTTGATATTACACCGAAGCCACATGGAGAGAAACACATCGCCTTTGTGCGGAATAATCAATACAAACGAGACTTTGATTTTGATTTACGTCCAAGAAACCAGAGAATCCGGATTTATGAGCCGATAGATGTCAGCAAAGTGGTTGATGAACAAATTGAACAGATGTCTTCTCTTCAGCGGAGTTACGAAGAGAGAAGGGCAACCAAGAAGGGAATGGATATAAAAAGTTGGATGATGTCAAAGCAAAAAAAGGATGATGTTCCATACCTTGTAGATGAATTGATATGTTGTGTTAATGAAAGAGACGAGTTAATGGACGCCATCCAGGGATATGGTGCAATTGAAGTTAATGGAAAACTAAAAGATTTATTTATTAGATCGGATAAAATAGTAAAAAAATTGCGTTCTGTAAGGATTTACTGAATTTTTATAGTGATATATATTAAATTTATATAAATATAGAAATTTTTATTATAATATTTATTGACTCAGATTAAGTTTTTTCAAATTTCTATACAGTCTTGTTATTCTTCAGAATATGGCGAGGGATGTCCTCCTAGAGGCTGGAGATTTATATGTCGTGCCAAAAGGTGTTGAGCACCGACCAGTGGCGGAAGTGGAATCACATCTGCTGTTGATTGAACCTCAGGGGGTACCCAATACCGGTGACGCGGGAACCGCGGCAAAAAAAGAAAAACTATAAATGCCCGATTTTCGCACTCCCCCGCTTTTTCTTGCAAAAAATATGTCATGCGCGTCGTTGGTTGCTTGACAGGGGGGAGGTGGTGCAATATCACCCGTCTCGCTGAGGACGGATCGTTGCTCAGCCACCCATGCGGGGGTGTAGCTCAGTTGGTTAGAGTGCCGGCCTGTCACGCCGGAGGTCGCGGGTTCGAGCCCCGTCACTCCCGCCATTTTCTTAAATAATTTCAAATGTTTTGCGGAACTCCATCAGGGGTTCCGTATTTATATGCTGCGGCGCGTCAATTCGTCATGTTTGGAGACTTTTAAGTCCCACCAACAGCTACTATAGTAAACCATCGTCAGGGGTTGGGATGGCACGCGAAGCCTTGACCGGACCGGTCCGGCGTGCGAAATGGCGTTGCGTTAGAAGGGCGTGTTCAGTCTTCCCTGGTTTAAAGGGTGATCAGCTGAACCGTTTTGGGACATGGGGATTGTGGGGCGTTATTCAAGCTGCCTCGTATCCCCCTTTAACTGGTGCGGAGACCGCGATGGAAGAGCTGCTGAGCCAATACTTCCCAATCTTGGTTTTCCTTGGGATCGCGATGGGCATTGCGATACTCATGGTGGGTGGCAGCATGATTGCCGCGAAACAGCATCCCGACTCCGAAAAATTATCGGCCTATGAATGCGGCTTTGAGGCGTTTGACGACGCGCGGTCGCGGTTCGATGTCCGGTTCTACCTGGTCACATTGCTTTTTATCATTTTTGATCTGGAAGTTGCATTCCTCTTTCCCTGGGCTGTCGCCTTAGGGGATATCGGATTGTTCGGTTTCTGGTCGATGGTGGTCTTTCTGGGCGTGTTGACTGTTGGTTTTATCTACGAATGGCGCAAAGGGGCACTGGAATGGGAGTAACCACCGGTCAACGAGAAACCGTGCTGCCGCCTGGCCCCGGTCAGGATCTGGCGCTGGATGCGGTTACCGACGCACTGCAGGACAAGGGCTTTGTCGTCGCTAACCTGGACAAGCTGGTCAACTGGGCGCGTACAGGGTCGCTGTGGCCGATGACCTTCGGTCTGGCCTGTTGCGCTGTAGAAATGATGCATGCCTATATGCCGCGCTATGACCTGGACCGGTTTGGTGTCGTTCCGCGGGGCAGTCCCCGTCAGTCAGATGTCATGATCGTTGCCGGAACGCTGACCAATAAAATGGCACCGGCGCTGCGCAAGGTTTATGACCAGATGGCAGAGCCACGTTGGGTGATTTCCATGGGGTCTTGTGCGAATGGCGGTGGCTATTATCACTATAGCTATTCTGTCGTGCGGGGCTGTGACCGAATCGTCCCGGTCGATATCTATGTGCCTGGATGCCCACCCACCGCTGAAGCTTTGGTCTATGGTGTGCTGCAATTGCAAAAGAAAATTCGGCGTACTGGAACGATCCTGCGATAAGCGGTGTCGGGATGGCATGTCAGTCCGTTTTGATATGATGTTAGGGTGATCATGAGCGCGACACGCGAAGCCTTGAGAGACCTTGGGGCGTATATCGAGTCCAAATTCGGTGAGCAGATGCACAGCCAAACCCTGATCAATGGGGAACTGGTAGTGACAATCTCGTGCCAGAATTTACTGAAACTGTGTAAGTTTCTGCGCGATGATTCGCATTGCCTGTTCAGCCAGTTGGTCGACATTTGCGGTGTTGATTTTCCAGAGCGGGAAAAGCGGTTTGAAGTCGTCTATAACCTGTTGAGCATGAAGCATAATATCCGCTGTCGCGTGAAGGTTATCGCCGATGCGGATACGACGGTACCGTCCGTTGTGTCGATCTGGCCGGCGGCAGATTGGTACGAGCGTGAAGTCTGGGACATGTATGGTGTGTTCTTTGGCGATCACCCGGACCTGCGCCGCATTCTGACGGATTATGGTTTTGATGGGCACCCTCAGCGTCGTGATTTCCCGCTGACCGGCTTTGTTGAATTGCGGTATGACGAAGAACAGCGTCGGGTCGTCTATGAACCCGTCAAACTGACACAGGAATTCCGTAGCTTCGACTTTATGAGCCCGTGGGAGGGGATGACCCCGAAACTGCCGGGTGATGAGAAAGCCGAAGAGCAGGCGGAAGGGGATAAGGCATGAGCCTCACCGAGCCGTTCGATAGAAGTCTTGCAAGCAAGGCCCTGGGTGGGACCGATCAGGATCCGACCATCAAAACTCTGACGATGAATTTCGGCCCCCAGCATCCTGCGGCCCACGGCGTGTTGCGCATGGTGATGGAGATGGATGGAGAGGTGATCGAGCGCCTGGATCCGCATATCGGCCTGTTGCATCGTGGCACGGAAAAGCTGATCGAGTATAAAACCTATCTTCAGGCGATACCGTATTTTGATCGGTTGGACTATGTGGCCCCGATGGCACAGGAGCATGCCTTCTGTCTGGCGACAGAGCGTCTGTTGGGTCTGGAAGTGCCCTTGCGTGGCCAATATATGCGCGTCTTGTTTGACGAGATCAGCCGGATTTTGAACCATCTGCTGAACGTGCCCGCCTATGCCCTGGATGTCGGGGCCATGACGCCGATGTTGTGGGCGTTTGAAGAGCGCGAAAAGCTGATGGAGTTTTATGAAGGCGTTTGCGGTGCGCGGATGCACGCTGCCTTCTATCGTGTCGGCGGCGTTCACCAGGATATGCCGCCCCTGATGGCGGAGAAGATTTCCGAATGGGTCGATGGTTTTCCGAAATTCATCGACGATCTGGAAAACATGCTGACGGAAAATCGTATCTTTAAACAGCGGTCCGTCGATATCGGGATTATTTCGCCAGAAGACGCCATGGCCTGGGGCCTGACCGGGCCGGTATTGCGGGCATCCGGAATTGCCTGGGACTTGCGCAAGTCGCAACCTTACGAGGTCTATGACCGCTTGAATTTTGATATCCCAACCGGCAAGACCGGGGATTGCTATAGCCGGTATCTGGTTCGGGTTGAGGAAATGCGGCAATCCCTGTCGATTATTAAACAATGTCTGCGGGATATGCCCAGCGGGTCCGTCTTAACGGAAAACACGAAGGTTGCCCCACCACGACGGGGTGATATGAAGCGGTCGATGGAAGCATTGATCCATCACTTCAAACTGTATACCGAAGGCTTCCACGTGCCGGAGGGGGAAACCTATACTGCCGTCGAAGCACCCAAAGGGGAGTTTGGCGTCTATCTGGTCTCCGATGGGACGAACAAGCCGTATCGCTGTAAAATCCGGGCACCGGGCTTTGCGCATCTGCAGGTAATGGATCACGTCTGTAAGGGACATATGCTGGCCGATTCGGTGGCCGTGCTGGGCTCTTTCGATGTCGTGTTTGGAGAGATCGACCGTTAATCACGGTTTGTCCTGTAAGGGTAGGTTAGACGATGAGTGCTGAGAGCTTTGAATTCACCGGCGACTTCCTGAAGGAAGCCCAGCGGAATATTGCGAAATATCCGCAAGGGCGTCAGCAGTCTGCCGTGCTCGCCTTGTTGTTCCTGGCGCAGGAGCAACGCCACGATCAGGGCCACTATTGCGACGAAGCAGTTATGCGCACAATCTCTGAAATGCTGGATATGCCCTATATCCGTGTGATGGAGGTTGCCAGTTTCTTCACCCAGATCAATCTGGAACCGGTTGGCGAATTTCACATTCAACTGTGCGGAACAACGCCCTGCATGTTGCGTGGTGCAGAAGACATCAAGTCCGCGATTGAAACGAAGCTTGGCATTCATGCGGGACAGACCACGCAGGATAAGAAATTCACCCTGACAGAGGTTGAATGCCTGGGGGCCTGCTGTAATGCGCCGATGGTTCAGATCAATGATGACTATTTCGAAGATCTGACGCCTGAGATCATGACGGGCCTGATCGATAAATTGGCTAAGGGGGAGGCTGTGACGCCCGGCCCTCAGAATGGACGCTCCGGCTCTGAGCCAGAGGGTGGCCCGCAAACCCTGCAAACCGGCCCTGCGCCGCAAATCAGAAGTTAAGGGGGCCGACAGATGCCAGATTGGTCGCCACTTCAAGACGAAGACCGGATTTTCAAGAATCTTTACGGATATCATTCGTGGAACTTGGAATCGGCGAAAAAGCGCGGTGCCTGGGACAATACCAAGGCGTTGATTGACCTTGGTCGTGACAAGATTGTTGAGATCGTGAAGGCATCCGGCCTGCGCGGGCGCGGTGGGGCAGGGTTCCCGACCGGCCTTAAATGGTCGTTCATGCCCAAGGCCACGTCGGACAAACCGTCCTATCTGGTCGTGAATGCTGATGAATCAGAGCCCGGCACCTGTAAGGACCGGGAGATCATGCGCAATGATCCCCATACCTTTATCGAAGGCTGCCTGTTGGCTTCCATCGCGATGGGCGCGCATCATTGCTATGTCTATATTCGCGGCGAATATCGCTATGAATATAACATTCTGGAAAAGGCCGTCGCCGAAGCCTATGAGGCCGGTTTGGTCGGCCCGAAAGCCTGTGGTAGCGATTATCCGTTTGATATCTATATCCATCATGGCGCCGGCGCCTATATCTGTGGTGAAGAAACCGCGCTGTTGGAAAGCCTGGAAGGTAAGAAGGGCCAACCGCGCCTGAAACCGCCTTTCCCGGCAATGGCGGGCCTGTATGGTTGCCCGACCACAGTGAATAACGTGGAGAGCATCGCTGTTGCGCCGGCCATCCTGCGCCGTGGGGCCGAATGGTTCCTGGGCTTTGGTCGCGAAAACAATGCTGGTACCAAGCTGTTCTGTGTGTCCGGCCATGTAGAGAAGCCCTGCAACGTTGAAGAAGCCATGTCGATCCCGCTGAAAGAACTGCTGGAACGGCATTGCGGCGGCGTGCGCGGCGGCTGGGATAATCTGAAAGCAGTGATCCCGGGCGGATCCTCCGTGCCGCTGCTGCCCAAGGATATCTGTGACACGGTGCTGATGGATTTCGATGCGCTGAAGGAACAGAAATCCGGCCTGGGCACGGCGGCTGTGATCGTGATGGATCAATCCACTGATGTCATCAAGGCGATCGCCCGGTTGAGCTATTTCTACAAACACGAAAGCTGTGGCCAATGCACACCGTGCCGCGAAGGCACAGGCTGGATGTGGCGCGTGATGGAACGCCTGGTTAAGGGGCAGGCAGAGATCGAAGAGATCGACACCCTGCTGGAAGTCACCAAACAGGTGGAAGGTCACACGATCTGCGCGCTTGGCGATGCAGCAGCCTGGCCGATCCAGGGGCTGGTCCGCCATTTCCGCGACGAAATCGAAGATCGCATCAAAAACCGCACCCGCGTCGCCGTTGGCGCGGTCGCGGCGGAGTAGGGATGATGGGCATAGTATCAGTTTGGCATTGGTTTATCGTGCTGATTTTTATCATGATATTTGTTGTGCCTAGTTGGATGATTGCTAAGAAAGCTGGTCGCAGTGGAGCCTTGGGTCTTTTGAATATTTTCCCAGGAATTGGAACAATTATTTACATGGTTATTCTTGCTTTTGGGAAATGGCCACATGTTGATGGAGAGCAATAGGCGATGGAACATGTTATAGAAGTCGCTATAGCTGCGCTGTATATTTATTTAGCTTGGCGAATTGTATCTCGAGCCGGTTATAAAGGTGTATGGAGCCTTGTTCTACTTATCCCCGTTGTTAACATACTAATGATTTATGTGTTTGCCTTTTCCAATTGGCCGGTCTTGCGAAATAGAATTTCTTCTGCGCAGTAATGATTTTCAAGGGAATGGGTGAATGGCGACGATAACGATCAAGATTAACGGGCAAGAGCAAGAGGTCGAGCAGGGCATGACCGTGCTGCAGGCCTGTGAGCAGGCCGGCGTTGAAGTGCCGCGCTTTTGCTATCATGAGCGTCTGTCGGTCGCGGGCAACTGCCGTATGTGCCTTGTCGAGGTGAAGCCGGGCCCGCCGAAACCTGCTGCCTCCTGTGCGCTGCCGGTGGCCCCCAATCAGGAAATCCTCACCGAATCTGAAATGGTGGTGAAGGCCCGCAAGGGCGTGATGGAATTCTTGCTGATCAATCATCCGCTGGATTGCCCGATTTGTGACCAGGGCGGCGAATGTGACCTGCAGGATCAGGCCATGGCCTTTGGCCGCGACGGGTCTCGCTATACCGAGAATAAGCGCGCGGTGAAGGACAAGTATATGGGCCCGCTGATCAATACGATCATGACCCGGTGTATTCATTGCACGCGCTGTGTGCGTTTTGTCGCGGAAGTTGCTGGTGCAGAAGAAATCGGCCTGTTGAATCGCGGTGAGAATGCAGAGATTTCCAGCCTGGAGCAGGCTGTCGACAGCGAATTATCCGCCAATGTCATTGATTTGTGCCCGGTCGGTGCCCTGACGTCGAAACCTTATCAATACAATGCACGTCCCTGGGAATTGAAAAAGACCGAAAGCGTGGATGTGATGGATGCCGTTGGCTCCAACATCCGCGTCGATGCGCGGGGCAATGAGGTGCTGCGGGTCCTGCCACGTCTGAACGAAGACGTGAACGAGGAATGGATTTCCGACAAAACGCGCTATGCCTGTGACGGGCTGCGGCGTCAGCGTCTGGACAAGCCCTATATCCGGGGCATGGACGGCAAGCTGAAACCGGCAAGCTGGCAGGATGCCATGGCTGCGGTGGCAAAGGCGGCTAATGGTTTGAAGGGCGAGCAGATGGCTGCCCTAACCGGCGACCAGGCCTGTGTGGAAAGCGTCTATTCTCTGAAGATGCTGATGGAGATGCTGGGATCCCCCAATCTGGATTGCCGTCAGGATGGGGCTAAGTTGGATGCTGGCGTGCGTGCTGGTTACATTTTTAACACCACCATTGCCGGGATTGAACAGGCTGATGCGCTGTTGATCGTGGGGGCCAATATTCGGTGGGAAGCCCCGATTATTAATGCCCGCATTCGCAAGCGGTGGCTGACCGGTGCAATGCAGGTTGCGACCATAGGCGAACAGATCAAAACAACCTATGACAGCGATTATCTGGGGGCTGGCCCTGAGACTTTGAGCGAAGTCGCCGATGGCAGTCATCCTTTTGCAGAAATTTTGAAATCTGCTGAGAACCCGATGATCATCGTGGGGCAGGGGGCGCTTGCGCGTAAAGATGGCGCGGCGGTTCTGGCCGCAGCAAAGAAAATTGCCGATATGTGCGGCATGATTAAAGAAGACTGGAACGGCTTTAACGTTCTGCACACAGCGGCCAGCCGCGTTGGGGCGCTGGATGTTGGATTCGTCCCTGGCGACAAGGGGGCTGATCGTGACGGCATTCTGGCTGGTGCGGCAACGGGCGCGATTAAGCTGGTCTATCTGTTGGGAACCGATGAAATGGACCTGGCCCCGTTGAAAGACAGTGGTGCCTTTGTCGTCTATCACGGTCACCATGGGGATAAGGGTGCGCATGTCGCCGATGTGATCTTCCCGGGCGCGGCCTATACGGAAAAGAATGCGACCTATGTGAACACGGAAGGGCGCGTTCAACTGGCCCGCCGGGCGACCTTCCCACCAGGCGAAGCAAAGGACGACTGGGCGATCATAAGGGCCCTGTCCGAAACAGTGGGTAAACCTTTACCTTGGATCAGTTTTGACGAATTGCGCATGGCGATGCGCGGGGCCCATCCGCATCTGTCGCGCATTGATGATGCGGAAGCTGCAAGCTGGGCTGATTTTGGCACACCCGGCGCAATGGACGCGGCCGCATTCACCACGCCGATTGAGAATTTTTATATGACCGACCCGATTTCGCGGGCGTCGGAGACGATGGCGGAATGCACACAGACATTTGTGCTGGACCGCAACGGGAAGGGGACCGGGACCCATGGCTGACCTGTTTGACGGCATTTGGTGGTCTGGCTATGTCTGGCCGACGCTGATCACGGTTCTTCTGATCCTGTGCATCATGATTCCGGTTATGCTGTCGGTTGCCTATCTGACGCTGGCAGAGCGTAAGGTCATCGGCTGGATGCAATTGCGCAAGGGCCCGAATGTGGTGGGACCCTTTGGCCTGTTACAGCCCATCGCCGATGCGTTAAAGCTGCTGATGAAGGAAACCATCATCCCGGCAGGTGCCAATCCGGTCCTGTTCCTGATTGCACCGATGCTGACCTTTGTACTGGCACTAATCGCCTGGGCGGTTATACCGTTTGATGACGGTATGGTGCTGGCTGATATCAATGTCGGGGTTCTGTATCTCTTCGCGATTTCATCGCTGGGCGTTTATGGCATCATCATCGCGGGCTGGGCGTCGAACTCCAAATACGCATTCCTAGGCGCATTGCGCTCTGCGGCGCAGATGGTGTCTTACGAAGTCTCCATCGGATTTGTGATCGTAACGGTGCTGATCTGCGTCGGGTCGCTGAACCTCAGTGACATTGTGCGGTCCCAGGCCGGGGGTGGTTTCTGGAACTGGTACTTCCTGCCCCTGCTGCCGATGTTTGTGGTCTTCATCATTTCGGCACTGGCGGAAACGAACCGCGCCCCGTTTGATTTGCCGGAAGCGGAAGCAGAGCTGGTTTCAGGTTATAACGTCGAATATTCGGCGATGGCCTTTGCTCTGTTCTTTCTGGGTGAATATGCCAACATGATTTTGATGAGCGCGATGACCGTGGTTCTATTCCTGGGGGGCTGGTTGCCGCCGGTGGATGCGCAACCCTTCACCTGGGTGCCTGGACCGATTTGGTTTGCCATAAAGGTTGCCTTCGTTTTGTTCATCTTCCTGTGGGTACGCGCGACATTTCCGCGCTATCGATATGACCAATTGATGCGTCTGGGCTGGAAGGTATTCTTGCCCCTGTCGCTGTTCTGGGTCATTGCAACCGCCGGGTTCCTGGTCGCGTTTGACCTGTTACCCCAAGGCATGAATTAAAGGAAAGGAGAGACGCTGGATGGCAAGCCTCGACAGAACTGCCCGATCTTTCCTGCTGGCTGAATTGCTCAGCGGTATGGCGCTGACTCTCAAGATGATGTTCAGCCCCAAACACACGATCAATTATCCCTATGAAAAAGGGCCATTGAGCCCCCGTTTCCGGGGAGAGCACGCCCTGCGCCGCTATCCCAATGGGGAAGAGCGCTGCATCGCGTGTAAGCTGTGCGAGGCCGTATGCCCCGCCCAGGCGATCACGATTGAGGCTGAACCGCGCGCGGATGGTTCGCGCCGGACGACTCGCTATGACATTGACATGACCAAATGCATCTATTGCGGCTACTGCCAGGAGGCGTGCCCGGTGGATGCAATCGTTGAAGGACCGAACTACGAATTTGCGACCGAAACCCGCGAAGAACTGTTCTATAACAAGGATAAGCTCCTTGCGAATGGGGACCGTTGGGAATCGGAGATCGCTGCTAACCTTGAATTGGACGCGCCGTACCGCTAAACCGCTTGCGGGTCTGCGTACCGATTGATTGAAACCGAGGGGGGAACCAATGGCATTCGCCGGGTTCATGTTTTACATATTTGCCGCGATCTGCGTGGCGTGTGCCGTGATGGTGATAACATCGCGCAACCCCGTGCATTCGGTCCTGTTCCTGATCCTGGCTTTCTTCAATGCGGCGGGATTGTTCGTGCTGATCGGGGCTGAGTTTCTGGCGATGATCCTTGTCGTCGTTTATGTCGGCGCGGTCGCGGTCCTGTTCCTGTTCGTCGTGATGATGCTGGACGTCAATTTCGTCGAATTGCGACGCGGCGTTAAGAACTATGTCTATCTGGGTGCAACATTGGGCGGCATCCTGTTCCTCGAACTGGCGCTGGTGGCGACATCCTGGACCCTGGGCCCGCAAATGTCTGAAATTACCCTGGGGCCTGTCGTTGGCGCGGTCAGCAATACACGCAGCATCGGCCAGATCATCTATACCGACTACATCTATCTGTTTCAGGGGGCCAGCCTGATCCTGTTGGTCGCGATGATGGGGGCGATTGTATTGACCTTGCGTCAGCGCGCCGGTGTCAAAAAGCAGGTTATCGCCGATCAGGTGTCACGCTCTTCCAAGGATGAGCTGATCGTGGTCAAGGTCGACTCTGGCAGCGGCATATAGCGGGGAACGACGGATATGGAAATCGGACTTTCACATTATCTCGCTGTTGCGGCCGTGCTGTTCACATTGGGGCTGTTTGGCATCTTTTTGAACCGCCGGAACGTGATTGTGATCTTGATGTCGGTCGAATTGATGCTGTTGGCCGTGAATATCAATCTGGTCGCTTTCTCGGCCTTCCTGCAGGACCTGACGGGTCAGATCTTTGCCATGTTCGTCTTGACCGTGGCGGCGGCAGAGGCCGCAATCGGCCTTGCCATCCTGGTCGTCTTCTATCGTAACCGCGCGTCTATCGCGGTTGACGATGTCAGCAACATGAAGGGTTAGGGGCGGTACTCCCATGGAATCACTCATCGTATTTCTGCCGCTGATCGGGGCATTGGTTGCTGGCTTTGCCGGGCGCGCCATTGGCGGGCATAAGGGGGATGTGTTCGCACAGATCGTCTCTTCCGGCCTGTTGGTGCTGTCGGCCATTCTGGCCTGGATCGTCTTTATCAAGGTTGGCATTCTGGCGGAAGATCCGACCGACAAGGCCTATACGGTTGAATTGCTGCGCTGGGTGACGGTCGGGAATTTTTCTTTTGATTGGGCGCTGCGCATCGATACGCTGACGGGCGTCATGCTGGTGGTGATCACCACGGTTTCGTCCCTGGTGCATATCTATTCCATCGGATACATGCACCATGATCCCAGCATTCCCCGGTTCCAGGCTTATCTGAGCCTGTTTACCTTTATGATGCTGATGCTGGTGACGGCCGATAACCTGGTTCAGATGTTCTTTGGCTGGGAAGGCGTCGGTCTGGCGTCGTATCTGTTGATTGGGTTCTGGTACAAGAAGCCTTCTGCCAATGCGGCGGCGATTAAGGCATTTGTCGTCAACCGCGTCGGGGATTTCGGGTTTGCGCTGGGCATATTCGGTGTGTTCATTCTGACCGGATCGCTGTCTTTTGACAGTGTTTTCAATGCGATCCCAGGCATTGTTGGAGATGGTGGTACAGCGACCAGCTTCAATTTCCTGTGGTTCACGCTGACCGGACAGGAAGCCGTGACGGCGGTCTGTCTGCTGTTGTTCATGGGCGCGATGGGGAAATCGGCGCAATTGGGGCTGCATACATGGCTGCCCGATGCGATGGAGGGGCCAACGCCCGTTTCCGCGCTGATCCACGCCGCGACCATGGTGACGGCTGGCGTCTTCATGGTGTGCCGTCTGTCGCCGATTTTTGAATATTCGGAAACCGCCCTGATGGTCGTGACCTTTGTCGGGGCTTCGACGGCATTCTTTGCCGCGACAATCGGGCTGACGCAAAACGATATCAAACGGGTGATTGCTTATTCTACCTGCTCTCAGCTTGGCTATATGTTCTTTGCCGCTGGGGTATCGGCTTATCCCGCAGCGATGTTCCATCTGTTCACGCATGCCTTCTTCAAGGCCTTGTTGTTCTTGGGCGCAGGCGCGGTGATTCATGCCGTCTCCGACGAGCAGGATATGCGCAAGATGGGTGGTCTCGCCCCCTATATCAAAAAGACCATGCTGATGATGTGGATTGGCTCCCTGGCGCTGACGGGGATTGGTATTCCGGGCACATCCATCGGCTTTGCAGGCTTTTTCTCCAAGGACGCTATACTTGAAAGCGCCTATGCGGCGGAGACAGGGATCGGCCGTTATGCCTTCTGGTTGGGCATTGCTGCAGCCATAATGACAGCCTTCTATTCCTGGCGCCTGTTGTGGATGACGTTCCATACCCCGGCGCGCGGTGATGAGAAGGTCATGGCCCATGTTCATGAATCGCCCAATGTCATGCTGGTGCCATTGTATGTATTGGCGATTGGTGCCGTCTTTGCAGGCGTTGTCTTTGCACCCTATTTCACGGGTCATCATTTCCAGGAATTCTGGGGGGATTCGATCCTGATTCTTGAGAGCCATCAGGCGCTGGAAAATGCCCACCATGTGCCGATCTGGGTAAAAGTGGCACCCTTGGTGGTCGGGCTTATCGGGATCTTTGGGGCGATTTGGGTCTATCGCGGCGGTTTGGAGCGCGGCAAGTCCATCGGCCGCTTCTGGGGTCCGTTCTACCAGTTCTCGTTTAACAAATGGTACTTTGATGAATTGTATGACTTCCTCTTCGTCCGGCCATGCTTTGCCCTTGGGCGGCTGTTCTGGAAACGGGGGGATGGCGACGTCATCGATGGCCTGGGCCCTGATGGCGTGGCAAAGAGCACGTCAATCCTCGCCGGGCGGATCAGCCTGCTGCAAAGCGGTTATCTGTACCATTACGCATTCGCCATGTTGATCGGTGTTGTTGTGCTGATCAGCTTCTATTTGTTGGCTCACTAAGGCCGTCGGGAAGGGACCGAACCTCAAAATGTCGGAAGCCTCGTTTCCTCTTCTCAGTTTGACGACATTCGCTCCTTTGGTTGGGGCGCTGTTTGTCATGATCATCCGTGGCACGCCAGAAGAAGTGGCACGCAATGCCCGATGGGTTGCGTTTGTCGCTTCGGTGACAACCTTTCTGTTGTCCTTGCTGGTGCTGGCTAATTTTGACGGGTCCTCCGCTGATTTCCAACTGGTTGAATATCAGCCCTGGCTGGAATCGGTTGGGATTGGCTATAAGATGGGCGTGGACGGGATTTCGATCTGGTTCGTGTTGCTGTCGACCCTGTTGTCGCCGCTGTGTATCCTGGCAAGCTGGCGCTCCATCAAAGTGCGCGTGCGTGAATACATGATCGCCTTCCTGGTACTGGAAACCATGATGGTTGGCATGTTCTGCGCCCTGGACATGCTGGTATTCTACATCTTCTTCGAAGGTGTTCTGTTGCCGATGTTCCTGATCATCGGTGTCTGGGGCGGCGGGCGTCGGATTTATGCGGCGTTCAAGTTCTTCCTGTATACGCTGCTGGGATCTATCCTGATGCTGGTCGCAATCATCGCAATGTATTACGGCGCGGGGGGAACGACCGATATTCCCACATTGATGACGACACAGTTCCCGCGTGACCTGCAGATGATCCTCTGGCTGGCCTTCTTCGCAAGTTTCGCTGTGAAAGTGCCGATGTGGCCGGTTCATACCTGGTTGCCAGACGCCCATGTTGAAGCACCAACGGCGGGGTCTGTTATTCTGGCCGGCGTGTTGTTGAAGATGGGGGGCTATGGTTTCCTGAGATTCTCCATCCCAATGTTGCCGTTGGCGTCCGAAGCCTATGCGCCACTGGTTTTCACGCTGTCTTGCATCGCGGTTGTTTACACCTCTTTGGTGGCCCTGGTGCAGGAGGATATGAAGAAGCTGATCGCCTATTCCTCCATCGCACATATGGGCTTTGTGACGGCGGCGATATTCTCCATGAACGAAACCGCGATTGCGGGGTCGATCATTCAGATGTTGAGCCATGGCCTGGTCTCAGGCGCGCTGTTCCTATGTGTGGGCGTGGTTTATGATCGGCTGCACACCCGCGAGATTTCCCGCTATGGCGGGTTGGCGACCAATATGCCGCGCTATGCCCTGGTGTTCATGCTGTTCACTATGGCCTCAGTCGGCCTGCCGGGTACCAGCGGTTTTGTTGGGGAATTCCTGATCCTGTATGGGGCGTTTGAACACAACACCTATGTCGCGGCCTTCCTGGCAACGGGGATGATCCTGGGGGCAGCCTATATGCTGTATCTATATCGCCGGGTCGTCTTTGGGGCGCTGACAAAGGATGATGTCAAAGGCATGTTGGATATGAGCCCGCGAGAGATTGCGATCTTTGTTCCGCTGATCATTCTGACCCTGTGGATGGGGATATACCCATCGACCTTCCTGGATCCGATTGAGGTGTCAGTGACGAATCTGGTGGAAAATTATGATGCGGCACTGGCCGCGGCCCAATCGGGTGCCGCGCTGGTTACCGGTAACCAATAGAAAGAGGGGGGAGACCTAGTATGTTCGAAACCTCCGCATTCGCACCGGCCCTACCGGAAATCGCATTGGCCGCCAGCGTGATGGCGCTGATGATGGTTGGCGTCTTTTCTGATGCCAAGAAAGCCCTGGGCCGTGTTTCCTTTCTGGCGATCCTGGTGTTGCTGGGCACGGCTGTCTTGGTGGTCATAACCGGGACAGACAATCGTGTCGGCTTTGGCGGATTGTTCATTGTCGACAGTTTCGCCGTCTATATGAAACTTCTTGTGCTGATCGCGGCCCTTTGTGGTCTGGTGATGAGCGATCGCTATATCCGGCGCGAAGGCATGGCCCGGTTTGAATATCCGATCCTGCTGTGTTTTGCGACTTTGGGCATGCTGATGATGGTTTCAGCAAATGACCTGATGTCGCTGTATATCGGCCTGGAATTGCAAAGCCTGTCGCTGTATGTCGTCGCCGCGTTTCAGCGTGACCAGTTGCGCTCGACAGAGGCCGGTTTGAAGTATTTCGTGCTTGGTGCTTTGAGTTCCGGCCTGTTGCTGTATGGCTGTTCGCTTATCTATGGCTTTGCCGGAACCACCAGTTTCACCGCATTGGCGCAGGAAATGGCCAATATGGATGCCGCGCCGACGGGCCTGATTGTTGGTCTTGTCTTCCTGTCGGCCGGGTTGGCGTTCAAGATTTCCGCCGTCCCTTTCCATATGTGGACGCCAGACGTTTATGAAGGCGCCCCGACATCTGTGACCGCCTTTTTTGCGGTTGCCCCCAAGATCGCGGCGATGGCGCTTATTCTGCGTGTCATGCTGGGCCCGTTCGGGGACCTGATCGCGGAATGGCAGCAGATCATCTGGATGATTTCCGTCGCCTCCATGATCCTTGGGGCCTTTGCCGCCATTGCACAGACCAATATCAAGCGTCTGATGGCCTATTCCTCCATCGGTCATGTCGGCTATGCCCTGATGGGCCTGGCGGCGGGGACCGAGGCCGGGGCCGGGGCTGTCATGATGTATATGGCAATCTATCTGGCGATGAATGTCGGAACCTTCGCCATTATCCTGTCCATGAAGGTCAAGGACAGGATGGTTGAAAACATCTCTGATCTGGCTGGTCTGTCAAAGACACGACCGGGCATGGCGCTTGCGCTGATGATCTTCATGTTCTCCATGGCGGGCATTCCGCCACTGGCAGGGTTCTTTGGTAAGTTCTTTGTTTTCAGTGCGGCAATTGATGCGGGATTGATCTATCTGGCGGTCATCGGGGCCGTTACCAGTGTTGTCAGCGCCTTCTATTACCTGCGCATCATCAAGGTCATGTATTTTGACGAAGCGGATGAAACGCTGGATGCGATGGAAGGGCGTGCGATGAAGGGAATATTGCTGGTATCGTCGCTGGCGATCCTGGTCTTTATCCTGTTGCCTCAGACTCTGGCGGACTACGCAGCTTACGCGGCGACGTCCTTGTTCGCAGGTTGATCCAGCGCCCGTGCCACACGCCAGTGACTGAAACAACGCTCTATCCGCCCGGTTGGTCCGTTCAGCGGTTCCAGGTGGTTGGATCGACGATGGATATCGCCCGGGATCTGGCCGACCATGATGCCCCCGACAGAACCGTTGTCCGGGCGGATATTCAAACCGGCGGTCGCGGGCGATTTGGCCGCCAATGGGTATCAGAGGCCGGCAATCTGTATATGACATTGCTGCTGCGGGAGGATCGCCCCCTGGCAGATTGTGCACAGCTTTCCTTTGCAGCCGCCCTTGCGCTTTATGATGCAATCGGCCTGCCCGACGTCACCTTGAAATGGCCTAATGATGTCCTGATCGGGGGCAAGAAGACGGCAGGCATCCTGCTGGAGGCAGGCGGTCCCTCAGCAGCCCCGTGGATATTGATTGGCATGGGGGTCAATGTGGCCCACCATCCACAGGATGCGCCTTATCCCGTGACACATGTGGCGCAGGAGGCTTATCCCCATGGAGCAGATACACTGTGCCGCAGTGTGCTGGAAGGAATCGACCATTGGCGCGGAATTTGGCATAAACAGGGAGCCACATCTATTCACGCTGCCTGGCTGGACAAGGCGCATGGGCGCGGTCAGGACATTCGTGTACGCCTGACATCAAAGGAAATTGTCGGGCGGTTTGAGACATTGGATGCAGATGGCGCATTGGTCGTTCTGGATAAGGCGGGCACGCGACACAGGATCTCTGCCGGCGATGTATTTTTTGCGTGATATTGAAGGATGACGTGAATGCTGCTTGCAATTGATTCCGGCAATACAAATGTTGTCTTTGGCGTGTTTGATGGGACAGATTTCGTAAAGGCCTTTCGTTGCGCCAATGATCCAAAACGCACCGCAGATGAGTATATCGTCTGGCTGAGTGAGTTGATGACGTTAAACGGGCTGGATCACACGAAAATCACGGGCACGGTGATCGGGTCGGTGGTACCGGAAACCGAATTCAATCTGGTAAGCCTGTGCCGGCGTTATTTCGACGGTGAACCAATCGTTATTGGTGATCCCGGTGTGGAATTGGGGATTCAGGTCTTGATCGACCGACCGGAACAGGCCGGGGCGGATCGTCTGGTGAATGCGGTAGAAGCGCATCGCACCTATGGCGGGCCATTGATTTGTATCGATTTTGGCACGGCCACAACATTTGATGTGGTTGACGGAGATGGAAATTATCGCGGCGGTGTAATTTCACCAGGGATACGCTTGTCATTAGAGGCCTTGTATCTGGCCTCAGCCAAGTTGCCCCTTGTGGAGGTTGCGCCGTCAGAGACAGTGATCGGAAAGTCCACGGTGCATGCCATGCAATCGGGTATTTTCTGGGGCTATGTCAGTATGATTGAAGGCATGGTGGACCGAATCCGCCGTGAATATGGAGAAGATATGAAAGTTATTGGTACCGGTGGATTGGCAGAGCTATTCGCCGAGCGCACGGATGTTATTGAACATACGGATCGATCCCTGACCCTGCGTGGACTTGTTGAAATCTATCAGCGGAACGGGGGTATTGTATGACCGCGCCTGGTTTCCGCGACACGGACACACCGGGTCCTGATGAGTTCCTGTTCCTGCCGCTGGGTGGCACGGGCGAGATCGGGATGAATCTGAACCTGTATGGACATGATGAAAAATGGTTGATGGTGGATTGTGGCATCACCTTTGGTGATGAGCGAACCCCTGGCATTGATGTGATCATGCCGGATCCGGCCTTTATTGAGGAGCGTATCGAAGATTTGTGCGGGCTTGTTCTGACCCATGCGCATGAGGATCATTTAGGCGCTGTTCAGTATCTTTGGCCCAAATTGAAATGCCCGATCTACGCGACGCCCTTTACTGCAGCGGTTCTGCGCCGGAAATTGACTGAGGTTGATTTTGGTCGAAAGGTGGAAATTATCGAAGTGCCGATGTCAGGCACTTTCGATGTTGGTCCGTTCAATATTGAACTGATCACCCTGACCCATTCCATTCCCGAACCCAATGCTTTGGCAATCCGGACATCTGCCGGGGTTGTCCTGCATACTGGCGATTGGAAGCTGGATCCCGATCCACAGGTTGGTCCGACGACGGACGAGGCCCGCTTGATCGCCATCGGGGAAGAAGGCGTGATGGCCATGGTCTGTGATTCGACCAATTCGCTGAATTCCGGGCGCAGCGGATCCGAAGGGGATGTGCGCAAGAATCTGGTGGATGTGGTGCGCGACTGTCAGGGTGGCGTTGCGATTGCCTGTTTCGCATCCAATGTTGCGCGCCTGGAAAGCGCGGCCAAGGCGGCGATTGCCTGTGGCCGTCAACCGGCATTGGCGGGTCGGTCCTTATGGCGCATGAATGAATGCGCCCGCGAATGCGGCTATTTACAGGATTTGCCGCCTTTCCTGAATGATGAGGCGGCGTCCCGCCTGCCAGCAGAGAAGGTTCTGTGGATCTGCACCGGCAGTCAGGGGGAGCCACGCGCCGCCCTGGCCCGAATCGCCCGAGGGGATCATCAGAATATCAAGCTGGGGCAGGGGGATACGGTGATATTCTCCAGCCGCGAGATACCGGGCAATGAGGTGTCGATTGGCGAATTGCAGAATTCTCTGACTGAATTGGGGTGTACAATCATCACCGCCAATGATGCGGAAATTCATGCATCGGGCCATCCAAACAGGGATGAATTGGCGGATATGTATTCCTGGATACGCCCTCAGGTGGCCGTCCCGGTTCATGGCGAACACCGGCATCTTCTGGCCCATGCTAGATTGGCGCAAAGCTGTCAGGTACCCCATGGCATTGTGGCCCAGAACGGGATGTTGATGAGCCTGACCAATAACGGCGCGGAAGTGATTGATCAGGTCTATTCCGGTCGTCTGGCGGTGGATGGGGATCGTTTGATTCCCATGGATCATGGATCGATTCGCCAACGCAAGCGGTTGGCACAGAATGGGGCTGCGGTGGTTTCTATCGCCCTGGATAAGTCCGGTCGTCTGGCGGATGAGGCGCAGTTGACCCTGGCGGGCTTGCTGGATTCCGACGGGCCGGAATGGGATGATCTGCTGGATCTGGCCGAAGAAACGGTAGAGAATCTGTCCAAGGCCCAATTGAAAGATGACGGTCAGGTGGTCGAGGCCGTGCGAATCGCACTGCGCAGGAAGCTGCAGGCAATGACCCGGCGTCGCCCGCAGGTAGACGTGCATTTGTTAAGAGTTTGAATGGATTAGATGGGAGAGTTGCGATGATTGGAAAACTAAATCATGTCGCTATCGTAGTGCCGGATTTGGCGGCAGCCAGTGCGGTGTATCGCGATACATTGGGTGGTGACGTTTCTGATCCGCATGATCTGCCAGAACATGGTGTGACGACGGTTTTTGTCAACTTGCCCAATACCAAGATTGAGCTTTTACATCCCTTTGGGAATGACTCTCCAATCGCAAAGTTCCTGCAAAGCAATCCATCCGGCGGCATGCATCATATTTGTTATGAGGTAGAAGACATCATAGCAGCCCGCGATAAATTGCAGGCGGATGGTGCGCGGGTACTGGGCAGCGGAGAGCCGAAGATCGGGGCCCATGGCAAACCGGTCTTGTTCCTGCATCCCAAGGACTTCTGTGGCACATTAGTGGAACTGGAACAGGTGTAAGGCAGGGGCTATGAGCATCGCATCCTTTATCGTTGTGTACATTATCGCATGGTGGCTGGTGTTTTTTATCGTCTTGCCGATTGGGGTGCAGCGGGATGACAACCCGAAAGAAGGGCATGATGTCGGTGCGCCGGTTAACCATATGATCGGAAAAAAGGCCCTGTGGTCGACCCTGGCAGCCTTCGTCATCCTGTTTGCCTATTGGGTGGCGGCCGACGTGATTCACGTTCATTTGGTGTAGGATCGATGGGCTGGTATTGCGATTATGCGATTGGGGACCCGGTACACGGGGACTACCATGATACGGAATATGGCTTCCCGGAAACTGACGAGCGTCGGTTGTTCGAACGTCTGGTCATGGAAATCATGCAGGCCGGATTGAATTGGGGCCTGATCCTGAAGAAGCGGGAAGGGCTGAACGCGGCCTTCCACGGCTTTGATGTCGATACGGTCGCCCAGTACGGGGATGAGGATATTGTCCGGTTGCTGAATGACCCCATGATCGTGCGCAATCGCTTGAAGGTGAACGCCGCGATCCATAATGCGCAGGTCATTCAACAGCTGCGCGGCAGTCACGGCAGTTTTGCAAATTGGATCGCCGGCCAGCATCCGTTGACGAAATCTCAATGGGTGAAACTGTTTAAGAAGACTTTCAAATTTACCGGGGGCGAAATCACCAACGAGTTTTTGATGTCTATCGGATATCTGCCCGGAACCCATCGGGAAGACTGTCCTGCCTATCAGAAACTCACCGCCCTATCCCCACCCTGGCGGGCGCAAGGCCTGGCATTCTATCAGGAACCCTGATCACGCCTTGGGTTTGGCGATCTCTACCACTTTCTTGTAAAGCAGGGAGTGCGTGTCAGCCAGCGCTTCAACCACCGTGAAATGGTTCAGATTCGGCAGTTCCAGATAGTCGATATCTTTGCGGCGGTCGCGCCAATGGTCGGCGTAATCCTGGCTTTGCCGGCGAAATTCGTCACTTTCCGCACCGCCAACAGCCGCAACAAATGGCGCATTGGATACCAGATTGAGCAATATAGGGCTGAGTGTGCGGGCATCCTCTTCCGTCAGACGCAGGGCATTGTTCAGCCCGATATGGCGCAATGGCTCCAGGTCAAACAGGCCAGAAATTGAAACGGTACCCTTAATCAGGTCGCGTGGAAGATCTGGATCAATCTGCGGCCAATGGGTGGCGGCCAACATTGCGACCAGATGCCCCCCGGCGGAATGGCCGGAAATTGTGATCCAGTCCGCATCATATCCGTTCCGATCCGCCGTCTGATACAAATGCGCCAGGGCGGTGCGGCAGTCCGTGACGATATCACCGATGCTGGCGGGCGGGCACAGGGGATAGTTCAAGGCGGCGACCGCAATTCCAGCCTCTACAATTTTTTTGCAAAGGTGCGCATTGTCCTTTTTGTCCAGTGCCTGCCAATAGCCCCCGTGAATATAAACATGCAAGGGGGCATTCTTGATCCCCTGTGGAAGGTATAGGTCTATTGTGTGGGCGCTGTCCGGCCCATAGCTGATTTCCGCGGTACGGGTTTTTTGATGCGCGGTGCCGTCCACACGCCAGGCGGCCATGATCTGGGCTGCTTCTGGCACAGAAACACGCGGGCTGTATTCCATTGAAAGTTTGGCTGCATCATAATCCAGATAGACTGGATCCTTAGAGGCGGGTGGCACATGGGCAACAGCCGTGAAGGTCACGGAATCGCCCTTGACCAAGGCGATATCCCCGAAGTTTCCCCCCAGAATTTCACGGTATAACAGATCGATTTCCGGCAGGGCCGCGTCAAATGCATCCGGGTCCGGGGTCGTGATCGTCAGGGTGCGGATATGGGGGGGCGCCGCACCCTGTCGCGCCAGGTCCAGGCCCAACGCCCGTGCCGCATCCAGAACGCTATTCGCCAGGGTCTGACCATCAATCGGGCCTGATGTAGCAGTGACGGCTGTGTGTTCGGGGTCAGCCTGGACCGCAGGGGCGGGTTGGTCACGCCAAGTGAAATGCATCAGAAACTCCCGAAGAGAAGGGTCGCGGAAAGAGTGCGACATGCCGATCCATAGACCGGAAAGTCGCACACACGTCTATCTTATCAAGGTGTATACTCATGCCTGGTGTACGGCAATCCGCGGCACCCAATAAATTATCTGGTTGCGAAATTCGGACTGTTGCGCAGGGCACGCCACCGACCCATTGATGTCCCGTCAGCGTTGCATCGCCCGGGCCAGGATGGCGCTGGCCAGGACTTCGACCCCGGCGGCCAGGTCTTCTGCGGTGGCGGATTCCAGTTCATTATGGCTGATGCCATCCTTGCAAGGGACAAAGACCATTGCGGTTGGTTGGTCTTGCGACAGGTAACAGGCATCGTGACCGGCCATGGAAAAGATATCCATCACCGGGATATCCAAAGACGCCGCCCCCGCCTTCAACAGCGCCACAAGATCCTGATCAAAAGTCAGGGGAGGTTCCTGATCCAGTATTGTCCAGCAAACAGTCACTTTCCCCTTTGCTTGCTCCGTCTGCATGGCATCGTCGATCGCAGCCCGCATTGCTGTGATTCCGTCTTGCGTTGGATGGCGCAGATCTATGGAAAACGTGACGGTGCCCGGGATGGTGTTTCTGGAATTGGGATATACGCTCAGGGCCCCTACGGTGCACACACCCTGGGGCGGGTGATCCTGACCAATCTTTTCCAGCGCCACGACCAGGCGTGCGGCGGCAGTCAGGGCGTCCTGGCGCATCGTCATTGGCATCGTCCCGGCATGGCCCTCTGCGCCGGACACGGTCACATCATAGCGCACCTGACTGCGGGCCCCGGTGACAATGCCAACCGAATAACCTTCTCGTTCCAGGATCGGACCTTGTTCGATATGGGCTTCGAACAGACTGTCATAAGGGCGGTTGCCTAAAGGCAGGGGGCCTTTTGCCTCGATCGCGGTCAGCGCGTCTTCAAATCGTATGCCGGTTGGGTCTGTCGCATTATAGGCCTGTTCCAGATCGGCCTTTCCCGCGAACAACGCGGATCCGCTATGGGCAAAGCGGGTTCCTTCCTCATTCGTCCAGGCGACGACCTCAATACTGCGTTCGGTTTCAATTCCCGCATCATTCAGGGCGCGAAGAATTTCCAGCCCGGCCAGAACACCATAGGCACCATCATATTTTCCGCCCGTGGGCTGGGTATCCAAATGGCTGCCGGTGCAAACGGCAGGCAGATCGGGATCACGCGCCAGACGCCGGGCAAACAGATTGCCAACACAATCGGTCTCAACGATGCATCCTGCCGCCTGTGCCCACTGGGTGAACAGCGCGCGGGCCTGTTGATCCTGGGCGGTCAGGGCCTGGCGATTGACCCCGCCTTTCGGGGTTGCACCCAATTGCCCCATCTCTTCATGGCTGCGCCACAGGCGGTCCGCATCAATCGGCAGGCTGGGATGGTTTCTCATTTTAGTGTCATCCCGCCAGCCCGTTGATCGTATCGACCAGAGAGCGCGGCAGGACGATACCGGTGGTCGGTGTCTCCGTGCGGGCCTTGCGGCGGCGCTGTCCGGGCAGGCGTACGCCATCCATCGCAGTCAATTCACTGAACAAAGCCTCGCAATGCTGCGCCCAATGATCCGCGTCGCCGAAATGGGATGGGTCAATCGCCATGATGAATTCGCCGCCAATCGGGGGGCCGCCATCCTTGTTGTCCAATCGGCCAGCCTCAGCGGAAAAGACCGATCCAATCAGGCCGCCCGCCAGCAATTCGACCATCAGGGCGATATTCGACCCTTTGTATCCGCCGAAGGGGGATTGTGCGCCTTTCAGGACTTCTGCCGGGTCCGTGGTTGGGTTCCCATCAACATCAATCCCTGTTCCCGGGGGGACGGGATGCCCGTCGCGTGCATGGATCATCACATCCCCGCGCGCCATCGCTGCGGAGGCCTGATCAAAGACATAAGGGTCCTTGCCGGGGCGCGGCCAGGCAAAGGCCATCGGATTGGTGCCAAAGAAGGGTTTGATCCCCCCAGCCGGCGCGACCATGGGGGAGGCCTGTGTGAAGGCGAAGGCACATAGGCCCTGTTCCGCCAGGGTCTCAACCTCCGGCCATAGGGCGGCAAAGTGATAGATATCCACCAGCCCCATTCCGGCAATCCCCTGAGACTTTGCCTTCTTCGCAAGGACGGGAAGCCCAACTTCCAGGGCAAGGGGTGCAAAGCCGCCGTCGCCCGTCACGCGGACCGCGCCAGGCGCAATTTCAGAGGCGATAGGGCGCGCCGTTCCCTTGACCTTTCCGCTTTTTAAAGAGGCGCAATAGCCCGGCAGGCGGAACAATCCATGACTGGCGCAGCGATCCCGTTCCGCCCGGATCATAATATCAGTGACGGCGCGGGCATTCTCTGCATCTGCGCCATTGGCGGTCAGGGCGGCGGTGGAAAGGGTGGTGGCTTCGGTCAGGCTTAACGTTACGGTGTCGCTCATACTGCGGGCTCCTCTTGATTAATAAGGCAGCCTATCGGGCGTCACAGCATTTGTCAGGGCTTTACGCGAATTTCGGGGGGGACTTCTGGAACATTGCGCTGGCGTTCCCGATAGATTGTGTAAAGCCCGCTGGCGACAACGACCGCGCCGCCGATCAAGGTCCACATATCGGGCAGATTATTAAACACGATATAGCCCATCAACGTTGCCCAGACCAACAATGTGAAATTGAACGGTTGCAGGACAGAGGCCGGGGCACATTCCAGGGCCTTGATCAAAAGCAGGTGCCCCACCGCCCCGGTCAGCGACAATAGCGCCAGCAGACGCCAGGCTTGGGGCGTTGGTTCAATCCAATACAGGGGCCCGATACAGGTCATGATCGCCGCACCGATCACAGCCATATACAGCATGGAGGTGTTGGAACTGTCATTCCGGCTAACGATGCGGGTCAGCACGTGATAGATGGAAAACATCAAGGCGGCGGATAGCGCGATCAGGGATTCCAATTGGAATACGCCAAAGCCGGGCCTTAGGATGATCAGCACGCCCGAAAACCCCACAAGGACCGCAGCCCAGCGCCGAATGCCGACTCTTTCCCGCAAGATCAAGGCGGACATGGCCGTCACCATCAGCGGGAAGCTGGCAAAAAGGGCATGTGTTTCCGCCAGCGACAGAACGCGGATTGCCAGAACGAAGGCACTGATTTCCAGTACAATCAGCAGAGACCGGACAATCTGCAACCAGGGTCGATGTGCCTTGACGACTTGTTTCAGCGGCTGGTTCCAACTGCTGAGGATGACCGCGAAAACCCCGAAAAACAAAAACCGCACCCATAATATCTGTGGCGCGTCATAGGTTTGGGCCAATTGCTTGGTCACAGTGTCCTGACAGGCGAAGATAAACATCGCCATTACAATCATCAGGATACCCTTGGTGGGGTTGTCAGTTTTGTCGGTCATGATCCGGGCATATACTGAAAATGCGCCCGGCTCAACGGGTGTTTATGGTTTCGGCACCGCGGCGTTGACCGCTTTGACGATGTTAATCACCTTGTTCGAGGCACTGATCAACGCATCGGCGCTGGCTTGCTGGGCGTTTAACTGGCTCACCTCCTCTGTCGCGCGACCAATGGCGTCGATTTGTGCTTGGGTCGGTGGCTGCAGAACACTGTGATGATCCATAAGGATCTGCAATCGCGCCTCCAGCTTTTGCAAGTCAGCGGCCAATTCAAGCCGCTCGATCTGTATCTTGTTACGACCCGCATCATTTGGGTTGAGAACCAACCATTTTGATAGTTCCGCCATCAAGGCACGGACTCTGGTTGCTGCGGCGGTTATTTTAGCGGCCAGTATAAGTGTGTCTTCTTGAGACATTGGCATTGTCGTTCCCCCTGTAGTGTTTAAGCGAGACTGCGTTTGCTATTTCGAATCTTTCATTGCAGGGCTGCGACGGTGGAAGACTCTATTTCAGGTCCTGGTTTCTGTTGGGCTTCCAGGGCATCCCGTCGGGTGTCGATTTCTTTTTTCAATGTTTTGCCGAAGGCGAACAGAAACTTGATCTGATCCGTCGTCTTTCGCTGCTTGCCCAAGCCATACAGGCCTTCGGCAACTTTGATCAGATCCGCACCGCCATTGTTGATGGGACCGAGAGAGCCGACCAATTGCGTATTTGTTTCTGACCAGACAGTTTCGAAACGAAATTCGTTCAGGTTGAGTTCTTCGGCAATCTTAAACACCTTGTCTAAATTGGTGTAGATCAGCTGTTCCTGTTTTCCACCCAGCGCAAAGACTTCCTTTCGCTCGCGTTCGAAGTCCTGTTCGGTTTCCTGCAATGTTGTGCGCAGCCGGGCAATACTGGCGGCGCGGTCCTTGCCCTGCTGTAGTGCGGTTTGTTTGATGTCCCCCATGGATCCCGCCAGGGCGGTTGCGGTGTCTCCCGTCGTCACCGAAAGATTTCGCACGGGTTCGGAATTGGAACAGCCCGCCAGACCCAATGCCAAAAGTCCGAACCCGAAAGACATGATAAAACGACATATGATGCGCATAGGGCGGTTTCTCCTTAATCATCCACGGCTTTGACGCCGATGAAGCCGAAGGTCGCAATCTGTCCAAGTCCAACGGCCAGATCCGCAAGGGTTTCCGGCTTGATCCCGCCTTCCCAATAGGTTGCGATTTCTCCGATGGGACCATCGATCAGGGCCTTCCAGGATTTTGCGGCATATTCATTCAACAGCACGACTTCGCGATGCTGTATATCCACCAGGCTCATTTCAAAACTGGTGGCGTCGGCTCTTGCGATTGTTTGTGCCTGAACAAAGGATGTGATGCCGCGCGTCGCATAGATCTTATCGCGGCCGTTGGGTGCAGCAAGAATCTGGGTCAATGATGCATTTGCCAGCGCGCCGCCATGGTTCGTCAGGGCGTCATATCCATTTCGATACAGGACAACCTCGCGCAGCAATGCCTCCAATCGACCGCGTGCGGCCGTTGCCCGTGTTTCCAACAGCGCCTTGCGGGCTTTTAGGTGATCCAGCCGCAACTGTTCCTGTGTTAATTGCGCAAGCAGCAGTGCGCGGCCTTCGGGTCGGTTCAGAATGTCCTGTAGGGTTTCAATATCTGTTCCGATGGCGGGCAAACCGGCAGCGACAATTACTGCCTGTCGCAGGGTTTCATTCTCCGCCCCCGCTGCGGATGTTGTTGAGACATCGCTGGAGCCGGTTTTGAAGGCGATCAGGACGGTGTTGATCGCGTCAATGCGTTCTTCGGAAAAGGCTAGATCTTCCCCCAGTTTCCCCAGGGCATCATTCGCTTTGCCGACAAGTTTCCCAACGTCTTCGGCCTTTTCCTGCAACTTCGCGACGGACGATTCCGATGGCTTTACAGCGGTCGCCTTAGTCAATTGTTTGATGGATTGTTTGGTTGATTTTTCAGTAGCAGCAACCTCGTCAAGCGATGCCAGGGTCGTCATCCAGGTATTGAAGGCCTCCCCAATCTCTCCGTCGAATTCTTTTAATTCTTTTAATTCAGGGGTTTGGGTTAATTTGCAGGTGTCATACAAGCTTTGAAGAAAACTTAGCATGGCGTTCTGCGCGGCTGGGCTTGCATCCGCCAGAACGCCTTGCGGCAAGGATGCAGGACGAGGGTTCGACATTAAATTGGCGCAGCTTGGAATGGGTGCAGTTTCGGTGGGCCAGCCGAAAGTGGCCATGTTTATCCGTATTCTCAGGAAATCATCTCCTTTCGTTTCAAATGGTTCAAGGCGCGATAACAAGGTGGAATAGGCGGTCGCTGCGACTTTCATTTTCGTCATTGCTTCATCAAGGGTTGAATTCTGAACCCCCAACTGGGTCAAACGTGTCGCGACGAAAGAGGTTGGGTCATTGGTGCCATTGCCATCGTTCAAAGACGTCGGAGATAACCAATGATGTAACGGTGTGGTTGTTGGCAGGGCGGCGTCGACCCGAAGAATTTCAAAGACCTGACGTTTCGCAATATGCGCGCGAACATCGCGATGAACCTGCTTTTCCGCGGTTTGCAGCGTATTGAGGTTATCCCGAATGTTGCTGAATATCGTCGTAAGGTCGACGGCTTCATTATTTGTAACGACAGATTTTGCGACAGCGTGATTTTCCGCGTCATAGATATGGACGCCGCCGCATCCAGCCAGAAACACAGCAGGCAAGATAACCCGACAAATGACTTTAAGGACCAGATATCGTTTCATCATCCGCACCCGCCTAAAGTTCTTAATAGTAGTATTATACACAAAACACTATCAAATGGAAGAATATGATGAATTTCCATTGCTTGATCCATAAGGTCGTGCGCTTTAAGACAGCGCACCGTTACATCATAAGGTTCCGATAATGTCTCAACTCTCTGATCAGGTCGCGCATCGGCGCACCTTTGCGATCATCAGCCATCCGGATGCGGGTAAGACCACGCTGACGGAAAAACTGTTGCTGCGCGGCGGTGCCATACATCTGGCGGGGGAGGTTAAGGCGAAGGGCGATCGCCGCCGCGCTCGGTCTGACTGGATGAAGATTGAACAACAACGCGGTATTTCGGTTACCACGTCGGTCATGACCTTTATCCGCGACGGGGTGATCTTCAACCTGTTGGATACGCCGGGCCACGAAGATTTTTCTGAAGATACCTATCGCACGCTGACAGCCGTTGACAGTGCGGTCATGGTGATCGATGCCGCGAAGGGGATTGAACCCCAGACCCGAAAATTGTTTGAAGTCTGTCGCCTGCGGGACATGCCCATCGCGACCTTTATCAATAAGCTGGACCGGGAAGCCCGCGACCCGTTCGAACTGATGGATCAGATCGCCGATGAACTGGCGCTGGATGTCGCCCCTGTGGCCTGGCCAATCGGGTCTGGTCGCGACTTCAAAGGGTGCTATGACCTGATCAATGATCGCGTACTGCTGATGGGGGAAGACCGGACCGAGATGGTACAGGTCGGTGGTCTGGATGATCCCAAGCTGGCCGATGTAATTCCGGCAGCGCAACTTTCCAAATTACGGGAAGAGGCGGAACTGGTGCGCGCGGCCTGTCCTGAATTTGATCTGACAGCCTATCTGGAAGGGCATATGACGCCGGTCTATTTCGGCAGTGCCTTGCGCAATTTTGGCGTCGGACATTTACTGTCGGGGATCAGCCTGTATTCTCCGCCGCCCCGATCCCTGCCGACGGATAAGCGTGCAATTGACCCATCTGAAGAGAAGGTGACAGGGTTTGTCTTCAAGGTTCAGGCCAATATGGACCCGAACCATCGGGACCGCATCGCCTTCGTGCGCCTGTGTTCCGGCAAGTTTAAGCGCGGCATGAAGCTGAAGCATGTGCGGTCGGGGAAACCGATGGCGATCTATAACCCGATCCTGTTCTTTGCCCAGGACCGTGAAATCGCTGATGAAGCCTATCCGGGGGACATTATCGGGGTCCCAAATCACGGCACACTGCGCGTCGGCGATACGCTCAGCGAAGCGGAAGATGTGCGCTTCACGGGTATTCCGAACTTCGCACCGGAAATTCTGCGCCGCGTGCGCCTGGATGATCCCATGAAGGGCAAGCATCTGAAGAAAGCGCTGGAAAGCCTGGCAGAGGAGGGCGTGACCCAGGTCTTCAAGCCGGAATTGGGCGCGAACTGGATCGTGGGTGTTGTCGGCCAGTTGCAATTGGACGTACTGCAAACCCGGATTGAAGCTGAATATGGGATCAATGTGACACTGGAACCCGCCCCCTATGAGACGGCGCGATGGGTGTCTGCGGAGGATCCAGCCGTGTTGGATAAATTCATGGGCGCGATCCGCAGCGCGATGTCGACGGATCGCGATGGGGCACCTGTATTCCTGGCACGGAATTACTGGGAACTGAATCACCAGTTGCAGAACAATCCGGATGTCAGGTTTTCCAAGGTTAAGGAACGCTCTTAAAATATAAGTTTAGGTAATAATCTCTGTTGCTGGAATATGTTGGGGCATGGATAGCAAATTCGCTGCGCGCGATGTTTTGTCGCTATTGCATCACAGGATTTTCAGAAATATAACTCATATTCATAATAAGTAGTGTTTCAGGATACTGACTCCTCATTTCTTGGGATTTGAAGGCTGGCGGATTATGGCTGCGGAATTATCGCTTGTTGAGCAACGGGACCGTTTCGTCGCCTTTGCCTTTGCCGCCTCGGATGTCTTGATGGAAGTGGATCAGGACGGGGTTATTGTATTCGTATCGGGTTCTGTAAAAAGCCTTTTGGGGCATTCTACGAATGAATTGATGGGCACGAAAGTCGCCGGTTTGGCGTCTGATGAAGATTGGGTTGTTCTGACCGAATTTTTGAAAAAGCTTCAGGTCACGGGGCGTGCATCGGATCGGTTGATTACCCTGCGTCATGACGGCGATCAGATTCATCAGGTCAGCGTGTCGGGGATGAGCAGCCCACAGCGGCGCGGCATTCACCATCTGGCGATAAAGCGGGTTCCGCTGGCGTCGCGCCGTTCAGAAGCCCTGATCCCAGAACAGCCGATGAGTGTTCTTGATTTTGCCAACAGTTCGGCCGCGATGGGCGTTGCGGCGCGAAAATCCGGCGAGGGTGTCAATCTGGCCATGTATGATGTTGGTTGGGACGCTGTTGAAAATGCGATCAATCCTGAAGACGCCAGAGCTTTGAATGACACATTGGTTCATACCATGCGCGCCTGGGCTGCTGGTGGCAGTGGCGTTGGACAGATTGGGAAGGGGAAATACTCCCTGCTGCTGGATGAAGGCATTGATCCCAAGTCACTATCCAACCGGATTGCGGAAGTTACGAAGGAACGCCACAGCAATTTGGACTTGAACATTAGTGAGACGGCTTTAAGCCTGTCTGACGTGATAGACACGGATGATTTTGGAAAGAAATTTGAAGAAGCCATGGCACATTTTGACATGGTCGGTGGGGAAAAGTTCGATCTCAGCAATTTCTCTGAGGTTCCCGCCAAGAAAAAGACTCCGCCGCCCCGCCCAGCAAAAACGGCGCCGGCTGCTCCCCCTCCATCTCGCACTCAGACCGCAAGTCAGCGTGCGCGCCGTAAGGGAACCACAGAAGGGTGGGGCTAAAGTCCCTTCATCTTCTCACAGGTCCAACACATCTTCTGACAGCTGCGTGATACGGCGTCCCGGTGGCTGGTAATGATATCCACAACCGCTAAGATATGGATCATATCGATATCTTTGGAGGATGAGTGTCATGCGCAAAGATCAGTTTTTGAGAGTGCTGTGGACGATGGTTTTCATGCTGACAGTGACGCTGGGCGTGAATGGCATACCCACGGTTGCGACAGCGGGAGAGGTCAATGCCACCAGCATTGGGGGCGTTGCCATTGATGGTACGGACCCTGTTGCGTATTTCACCGAGGGGAAAGCGGTCGAAGGACGCAGCGACTTCAGTTATGACTGGATGGGGGCGACCTGGCGCTTTGCAAGTGCTGAAAACCTGGAAAAATTCAAGGCCGATCCAGAAGCCTATGCGCCGCAATATGGCGGATATTGTGCCTGGGCTGTTAGCCAGGGCTATACGGCCGCTATAGACCCGGATGCGTTCCGGATTGAAGGCGGTAAGCTGTACCTGAATTATTCCAAGGGGGTTCAGGATCGCTGGTTGTCGGATGTTGCTGGGCACATTGCCGCCGCAGACCGCAACTGGCCGGATGTGAAAAAGGGGCTGTAACAGGTGCCTTTTGGATGCTGAAGTTCCAGTCGCGCCTGGACGAAAATCACGCTAGGCTGAGAGCCATTCAGGGTCACAGCGTTCAGGGTGAGGATTGGTATGCCGCGTATCGCCATTGGCGGGTTTCAGCATGAAACCAATACTTTCGCGCCGGTAAAGGCGGATTTCAATGCCTTTGAAGAGCCAGGCGGCTGGCCCGGACTGGTGCGGGGGGAGGCGATGTTTCCCGCCGTGGACGGGGTCCATATTCCAGTTACCGGTGCACTGGATATCCTGCGCCAAGCGGGGGCGGATATCATCCCTTTATGCTGGTCCGCCGCGACACCGTCGGCACATGTAACGCAGGATGCGTTTGAGCGGATATCGGAAATGATGCTTGCGGATCTGGCTGTGGCCTATCGCGCGGGACTGGATGGATTGTATCTGGACCTGCATGGCGCGATGGTCTGTGATCATCTGCAGGACGGGGAAGGGGAATTGCTGCGTCGCATTCGGGCGCTGGTCGGGCTCGACCTGCCTATCGCAGTCAGTTTGGATCTGCATGCCAATATTACACAGGCGATGGTGCATCATGCCGATGTGCTGGATATCTATCGGACCTATCCGCATGTCGATATGGGGGAAACCGGCGCGCGCACAGCGACGCATTTGCTTAAAATGATCGCCCAGGGGGGCCGCCCGGCAAAAGCCTTTCGGCGCACGGAGTATCTTATCCCATTGAATTTTGGCTGTACGGATATCGAACCACCGAAGAATTTGTATGGCTCGGTGCTGCCCAGCCTTTTAGCGGGTGACAAAAAACTGATGGCACTGGCGCTGGCGATGGGTTTTCCCCTGTCAGACATTGCCGAAATCGGACCGGGCCTTGTGGCCTATGGGACGGATCAGGCGGCAGCGGATCGTGCGGCCGATGCCCTGATGGATCAGATGGTTCAGCACGAGGCCGGGTTTGGGGACCGTATCTGGTCCCCGGTGGAGGCGATCGATCATGCCAGAGCATTGTTACAGCAACCGGGATCAGGTCCGGTCGTGTTAGCCGATACGCAGGATAATCCAGGCGGTGGCGGGCCCGGCGATACGACAGGCATGCTGCGTGCGCTGTTGTCTGGTGGCGCAGGACAGGTGCCCGGTGGCGCGACAATAGGCGTGTTTAATGATCCGGAGACTGCCCAGCGCGCCCATCGCCATGCGGTCGGGGCGGTTGTGGATTTTGATCTTGGGGGCAAATTGTTTCCCGGGGATAACCCGATATCAGGACCGTTTGAAATCAGGGCCTTGGGCAATGGCGCCTTTACCGGCACAGGACCCATGTGGGGTGGCGCGCGCTATCAGATGGGCCCCTATGTGCGTCTGCACCGCGATGGTGTCGATATCGTTGTCGCCTCGCGACCGGAACAGGCGGGCGATCAGTCTATGTTTCGCCATGTTGGGATAGAACCGTCACAGACTGGCATTCTGGTCGTAAAAAGCTCCGTCCATTTTCGGGCTGATTTCGCACCCTTGGCCCGTGCGGTGCTGACCGTTGCCGCACCGGGCCCTGTCTATGCAGATCCGGGCAGCCTGGATTTCAGAAACATCCGCCCCGGCCTTCGCCTGCGGCCTGGGCAACCAGACTAGAACAGGCGGCGCTTTTCCAGCAGCAATTGGACAATCCTGTCCATGCGCCCCGATGTTTCGGGTGACTGCAGGGACGCGCGCAGATTGGCGGCTGTGGGGGTGGGCAATTTGTCTTTTAGGACAGCCCCTTGCAGGGCGTCCAGGGCGGGTCCGCCGCCGCTGGCGATATCGTGCAATACCAGCGGGCTTAGGGCACCAACCGAATTCATGCGGCCAAATCGGGTGATATTATCCAGGGCGGTCAGAAATTTTGGGCCAACAATTTGCGGGGTGATCTTATCTGGCGCGACCTCGTTTACGATATTTTCCGTCGCATGGATCAGGAAGGGCAGAACAGGATCACCCTTTCTGAACAGGCAGGCAGCGTTGTGAATATTGCGCCAGGTCTTCAATCGCTTGCCGACATCGGTATCGACCCATAATTCACGCCCAAAGGCATTGGTTTCCGGGATGCTGTCGATTTCCAGTAAGTCCGGCGCGAAAACCAGCAAATCCGCATCAAACCAGACGGCACGGTCATAGCCGTTGCTTAACGCATCGCGCAACAATACCAGCCGCGCCAGATCCGCCTGAATGGGCAGATGGTCCTGAAGTTTCAGGCGCAGATCATCCGGCAGCAGGTCAAAGATTTCATCGCCCAGAAACCGGTAGTCATATCCCCGTTGTTCCGTCCAGCGACGCACGCTGTCAACGCAGGGGCCGATCCAGCCGCGCAGGACCTGGAAGTTATGGCTTTGCAGAATGATGGTCCTGGATGCCGCCACGGCTAAACGCTCAATCGGCACCAGACAGGGGTATGATCCGACGGCTTTTCCTTGCCGCGCGGGCTCTTATCAATATCGCATTCTTCCAGCATATCCGCTGCGCGAGGGGACAGCAGAAGATGATCGATGCGCAATCCTTCATCCTTTTGCCAGCGACCCTTAACATAATCCCAATAGGAATAGCGGTGGGCTTCATGGGGATGCAGCGCGCGATAGGCTTCCGTCAGGCCCAGATTCAGCAACTGGCGGAATCGGTTGCGGCTTTCCGGTTGGCACAGGGCGTCATCGGCCCAGCCTTCAGGGTCATATATGTCATCATCGGTTGGGCACACATTGTAGTCGCCCCCCAGAACGGCGGGCATTTCCATGGGCAGGATCGTGTCGCGGGCATGGGCGACCAGACGATCCATCCAGCGCAGCTTATAGGGAAACTTATCGCCTTCATCGACAGGATTGCCATTGGGCAGATAGATGGAGGCAACCCTTACCCCCTTGATCGTTGCTTCGATATAGCGGGCCTGTTCGTCGCCATCGTCCTGCCCCGGCAATTGTGGCAAACCCCGGCGCACATCCTCAATGGCATGGCGCGACAGAATGGCAACACCGTTATAGGTCTTTTGGCCGTGGACTTCCGCCCGATATCCCAGTGCATCCAGCTCTAGGCGTGGAAAATCATCATCGACGCATTTCAATTCCTGCAACAGGACAACGTCGGGCTTGGCCTGTTCCAGCCACTCCGTAACACGGGGCAGGCGGGCCTTAAGAGAATTTACATTAAAGGTCGCGATCAACATGCGCGGACTATATCGCGCACCGCTTGGGATGGACAGACTTTCGAGCGCGATCTGACCAAATTTTCTTTAGTTCTTTAAACTTCGGCACAGCATGATAATTGGTCATGGACAAGACGGTATTGCTTGAGACTAAATACATGGTGCATTGCAACAATTTCAGGAATGGATGGTCTTGCAATGAATGCTGTGTGGGGTAACGGGGCGTGATGGCTGATCCTAGCGATTTCTTTTGCGCTTGTCTGAATGGGGGCGACAGGATTAGACAAATTGTCATGTCCTGACTCAAAATCATAAAAAGCGAGTGTGTCGATGCCTGGGAATTTATCATTTGAAGATTTGAAGTCCGCCGTTCAACGCGGCGAGATTGATACCGTGTTGGCCTGTATCGTTGATATGCAGGGCCGCCTGATGGGCAAACGCTTCCAGGCCGAGTTCTTCGTGGAAAGCGGATGGAACGAAACACACGGCTGTAACTATCTTCTGGCAACAGATTTAGAGATGGAAACGGTTCAGGGCTATGCGTCGACCAATTGGGCCGCAGGCTATGGTGATTACACATTCAAGCCGGATCTGACGACATTGCGTCATGTTCCCTGGCTGGAGGGAACCGCCCTGGTTCTGTGCGATGTGCAGGATCATCACCACAATGATATCGCCCATTCCCCGCGCGCTATTTTGAAAAAGCAGGTGGCGCGCCTGAAGGATATGGGGCTTCAGGCATTCATGGCGACAGAGCTGGAGTTCTTTCTGTTCGAACCCTCCTATGAGGAAGCGGCGGAAAGCGGCTATCGCGGGTTGCAGACGATCAGCAACTATAATGAGGATTACCACATCTTCCAGACCACGAAGGAAGAGCATGTCATGCGGGCGATCCGCACAGGCTTGCAGGGTGCCGGTATCCCCGTTGAAAATTCCAAGGGTGAGGCGGATGCGGGCCAGGAGGAAATCAATGTGCATTATTCTGATGCCCTGGATACCGCTGACAATCATGCTTTTGTCAAAAATGCCTGTAAGGAAATCGCCTGGACGCGTGGGCGCGCACTGACCTTTCTGGCGAAATGGCACACGGACAGGGCGGGAAATTCCAGTCATGTGCATCAGTCGCTTTGGAACCTGGATGGCACGTCCGCCTTTTATGACCCCAAGGCCCCGATGGGGATGTCGGACCTGATGCGCCATTACATGGCTGGCCTGTTGGCCCATGCCAGTGATATCACCCTGTTCCTGGCCCCCTATGTGAACAGTTACAAACGGTTTCAGGAAGGAACCTTTGCGCCCACCAAGGCGATCTGGTCTCGCGACAATCGCACGGCGGGGTATCGGCTGTGTGGCGAGGGGACAAAGGGCATTCGTGTTGAATGTCGCGTTGGCGGGGCGGATTTGAACCCCTATCTGGCGATGTCTGCCCTTTTGGCGGCGGGGATCGATGGCATTGAACGCAAGCTGGAACTGGAGGAGCCCTATACAGGTGATGCCTATAAAGGGCGCAAGTTACGGCATATTCCCAATAATCTGCGGGATGCGATGGCGGTCACCAACAAGTCCAAAATGCTGCGGGCGGCTTTTGGCGATGGGGTAATCGATCATTATCTGCGCGCGGCGGATTGGGAATTGTCTGAATACAATCGATGTGTCACAGACTGGGAAGTCGCACGCGGCTTCGAAAGGGCCTAAATCAGCATGTCTCAAACGGTTCAGTGTGTTTCTCCGATAGACGGTTCCGTCTTTGCGGAGCGCCCGATTTTGTCCCTTGAGGCGGCAAAATCAGCAATAAAGAATGCCCGGAAGGCTCAGAAGGATTGGGCGGCGAGACCGCTGCAGGATCGGATTGATCTTGTTCGCGCCGGGGTCGCCCGCCTGGGGGAGATGTCCGATCAAATCGTGCCAGAATTGGCACATATGATGGGGCGTCCTGTACGCTATGGCGGTGAGTTTCGCGGTGTGGATGAGCGCGCCAGTTATATGGCCGATATTGCAGCCGAAAGCCTGGCTCCTATGGTTGTTGAGGAGAGCGATCGTTTCGAGCGTCGCATCCTGCGCGAGCCTCAGGGGCTGGTCCTGGTGATTGCGCCCTGGAATTACCCCTATATGACAGCGATCAACACTGTTGCACCTGCCCTGATCGCAGGAAATGCCGTGATGTTGAAGCATGCCAGCCAAACCCTTCTGGTGGGGGAGCGTATGGTCGCTGCCTTTACCGCTGCGGGCATTCCAGCAGACGTGTTCCAGAATGTGTTTCTGGATCATCAGACCACGGCGGATCTGATCGCGGACAGGCAGTTCAATTTCGTGAACTTCACCGGATCTGTTGGCGGGGGGCAGGCAATTGAACGCGCTGCGGCGGGAACTTTTACCGGATTGGGGCTTGAGCTGGGCGGTAAAGACCCGGGCTATGTGATGGAAGATGCCAATCTGGAGGCTGCTGTCGATACCCTTATCGATGGGGCGATGTTCAATTCCGGCCAGTGCTGTTGCGGGATAGAGCGGATTTACGTGGCGGAACCGTTGTTTGATGCCTTTGTGGAGAAGGCTGTTGCCATTGTTTCCGGCTATACACTTGGGAACCCGCTAAATTCAGAAACCACGCTGGGCCCAATGGCGCACCGGCGGTTTGCGGCAGAAGTTCGCGCCCAGACACAAGACGCCCTTCAAAAGGGTGCCCGTGCCCTGATCGACCCGGCCCTGTTTCCACAGGATGATGGCGGCGCGTATCTGATGCCTCAGATTCTGGTCGATGTGACCCATGACATGCGGGTGATGCGCGATGAGAGTTTCGGGCCCGTTGTTGGTATCATGAAGGTCAAAGATGATGCTGAAGCCATCGCGTTAATGAATGACAGCGAATTTGGTCTGACCGCGTCTTTGTGGACCCAGGATGTCACCCGTGCGGCGGCTCTTGGTGCACAGATTGAAACCGGAACCGTGTTTATGAATCGCGCTGATTATCTGGATCCTGGCCTGTGCTGGACCGGATGCAAAAACACGGGGCGGGGCGGGGCCCTGTCGATCATCGGGTATCAGTCGCTGACCCGTCCGAAATCTTACCATTTAAAGAAAGCCTGAACTATGAGCACTACAGCCAATTGGTCCTATCCCACAGCCATCAAATTCGGGGCCGGTCGCATCGCGGACCTGGCAGAGTCCTGCCGTGCGGCGGGTATGTTGCGCCCCTTGCTGGTTACAGATCGCGGGCTTGCCAATATGCCCATCACACAGGATGCGCTGGATCGCCTGAATGAGGCTGGCCTGGGACGCGCCTTGTTTTCTGAGGTCGACCCGAACCCGACCGACGCTAATCTGGAAGCCGGGATCAAGGCATTTCGGGCCGGGGATCACGATGGCGTTGTCGCCTTTGGCGGAGGGTCCGGCCTGGATATCGGCAAACTGATCGCCTTTCAGGCGGGTCAGACGCGCCCGGTCTGGGACTTTGAAGATATTGGTGATTATTGGACGCGGGCAGATGCCTCTGCGATTTATCCAATCGTTGCGGTGCCGACGACGGCGGGGACCGGGTCGGAAGTGGGGCGCGCCGGTGTCGTGACCAACAGTGAAAAACAGGTTAAATCGGTCATCTTTCATCCCAAAATGCTGCCTGCAGTCGTGATATCGGACCCGGCGCTGACCGTTGGCTTGCCGCCTGTCCTGACCGCCGGGACAGGATTGGACGCCTTTATTCATTGCCTGGAGGCGTATTGTTCGCCGTTCTATCACCCGATGTCGGAAGGCATTGCGGTTGAGGGAATGCGTCTGGTCAAAGACAATCTGCTGCGAGCCTATAAGGATGGGTCGGATATTGAGGCACGAGGGCATATGATGTCTGCCGCCGCCATGGGTGCCGTCGCCTTCCAGAAAGGCCTGGGCGGGATACACAGCCTGTCGCATCCAACAGGCGTTTTGTATCATACCCATCATGGCCTTACGAACGCGGTCTATATGCCCTATGTCCTGAGGCATAATCGCAGCGCTATTGAAGGCAAGATCGACCGTTTGTCGGCCTGGCTGGGTATTTCCGGTGGGTTTGATGGCTTTATGGAGTGGGTGCTTGATTTCCGCGCCAAGCTTGCGATACCGGAAACCTCTAAGGATCTGGGTATCGACGATGCACAGTTCCATCGCATGGCCGAAATGGCTGTGGTCGATCCAACGGCGGGGGGTAATCCCATTCCGCTGACCGTGGCGGATTGTGAAACCCTGTATCAGCGTGCCTATGATGGGGACGTCTAGGTGCTGACATTCGCCGCAGCGGTATTCTTTCTGATCATCACACCGGGTCCAGGTGTTCTGTCGACGGCGGGGGTCGGCGCCAGCTATGGGGCCGGGGCGGGTTCTCGGTATCTCCTGGGGTTATGGCTTGGCACCAATCTGGTCGCCCTGGCGGTCGTATCGGGTATGGCGGCAGTCATACTGGCTGATCCACGCATTCGCACCGTCCTGTTGTTCGCATCGGCGGCGTATCTGTTGTATCTGGCGGCCAAGATCGCCTTTGCCGGGTCGAAAATTGCCTTTATCCAGCGCAGCAAACCGCCTGGCATTATTGGTGGATTGGCATTGCAGGCAATTAACCCAAAGGCTTATGCGGTCAATACAGCGCTGTTTACCGGCTTTGCCTTTATGCCCGACAGTACCTTAACGGAAACCCTGATCAAATTTGCCATTATGAATGCGATCTGGGTTCCGATCCATTTCCTGTGGCTTTGGGCGGGGGTCACCCTGCATCGGTTGGACCTGTCAGACCGCACACAATTCATCATCAATGTGGCGATGGCCCTATCGATGCTGACCGTGGTCGGCCTGGCGGTGTATTCTCAACTGTAGTTGGCGTCACGGATCGATAGGGCTGGGCGGAACACCGCCGCTTTCGATAACAGCCCCGGCGGCGAACAGCAGGTCTTCGCGATAGCGGGGCCCAACCAGTTGCACGCCAATCGGTGCCGTTCCGCTGAACCCAGTGCTGACCGTCAGGGCGGGCACCCCAAAGAAGGGCAGCGCGACCTGGGTTAACTGTGCTTCAAAAACACGATCAAACCCTGAGGGTGAGGACACATCCAATTGAACCGGGAAAGGGGGCTCCAGGGATACGGGCAGAATGACAATCGGGTTCTCCTGCAAAAACATCTGCCATTCACGGACCAACTGTGCGCGCAATTGCAGCGCATCCATCACAGAATTGAAATCAGGCACACCGCCGTGGCGTTCCAGTTGCGCATAGACGAATTTAGAATCCGCCTCATCCTCTTTCTCCAGGGCCTTCAGGGCGCCACGTTTGAATTCCGAAAGCCACAAGGTCACCTGAGCTGCCACAGCGGCGCGCAAGGGTGGGCAGGGGCCTTCGACCACATCCCATCCGGCATTACTCAATTGATCGGCGGCCTTGCGTAAGGCAGCAATGACATCCGGGTGAACAGATGTATTCTCCGGTGCGCTGGCCAGGACCACACGCTTTGGCAAATCCGGCATTGCTGCTGGCGCAGGGACATACCAGCTATCGCGAATATCTGGCGCACTCATCGCTTTAAAGCCAAGCTCTAAATCTTTGATTGTGCGCGCTATTGGGCCAGATACAGCCATCAATTGTCCGCCAATATGACGATCGGGGGCGGTGAAGTTCACGGCTGGAACCCGTCCTACTGTCGGGCGCAGGCCATGAATGCCACAGGCATAGGCGGGATAGCGTATTGATCCTGCGATATCCGTCCCATGCGCCAGGGCACCGATCCCGGAGGCTACGGCTGCCGCCGCGCCCCCGGAAGATCCTCCCGGCGTCAGGCCAGGATCGCGCGGGTTTTTTGTTGTGCCATGCAGATTGTTCTTTGTGAACCAGCGCAGAGAGAAGGCCGGTGTGTTGGTGCGCCCGATGATGACAGCCCCGGCCTTGCGCAAGTTGGCGACAACAGGGCTGTCTTCCTGTGCAATCAGGTCTTTCTGCTGGGTCAGGCCATTGGTTGTTGGATGACCCTTTTGATCGACATTGACCTTCACCGTTACGGGAACCCCTGCAAGGCATCCCACCGGGTCGCCCTTCGCAACGGCTTGATCTATGGCTTTCGCTGCGGCTATAGCCTCGTCGGGCATTTCTGTCACGACGGCGTTCAGCTTGGGATTTACTGCGGCCAGTCGCGCTAACGCACTTTCTGTCGCGGCCTGTGCTGAAAATGTGCCGCTTTGTATTCCAGATGCCAGGTCCGCAGCAGACAGCCGCCATAGATCGGATGTATCGGTCATGTAAAATCCTTCACTGCGCAAAACGCGACAGGCGATAGGGGGCCAGCAGGGGGGACTCCTCGTTATTTAGAATTTCCTGCGACAAGAGCTTCGCGGTAATCGCTGCCAGCGTAAAGCCGGAATGCATCATGGCGATATAGGCGCCGTGAAGGGACGGAATCGCGCCGATTACCGGGAAACCATCCCCCGGGATGGGGCGTGTTGCAATCGTGGTGCGTTCCACACTCAGCATACCAAGGGCGGGCAATAGTTTCTGCGTCGTTTCAATCATTTGAGTAATGGTCGCTTCTGGGTTGTCCAGCGCACCGGGAGCGTGATCATTCTCACCAATTACCAGCCGACCATCGGACAATTGCTTGACATGCACCGTGTCGGACCACAACGCGCGGGTCATTCGTTTGGTAACCGGGGCCGTGGTAATCAAAAGACCGGCCCGATTCGCTGTTGGCAGGGGGATAGCGTGCTCGGCCAGCAGATCCGAAATTCCAGTTCCCGCCGCCAGGACGGTCACATCCGCATAGAGGGCACCGAAATCAGTTTGGACGCCGGTGATGCGGTCATTCTCATGGATCATTGACTTAACGCGCCGACCAAAAGCGCAGCGTGCCCCGATAGATTGCGCTGCCTCAATCAGTGTTCGGGTCGCATATGCACCATCGACCAAACCATCATCAGCTGAAAACAGAGCACCATCGGGTGGGGATGTCAGGAGGGGCTCCAGCGCACGAATTTCATCGGCTGTGACAGTTTTAACATTTCCGCCCCAATTCTTTTGCGGGGCGTTTACAACCTTGGGGGAGTATAGGCCAGGATCCCATATCAACGCGCCTGTCCAATCAATCTTCAGGCGCCCCGATAGTTCTTTTTCCAGATCGTGATAGGCAGCCAGGCTGGCCTGACGCAGGTCAAAATAGGATTTATCACCGGCTGAAACGGCATTCAGCCACGCCCAGGAGCCACCTGAGGCCCCATTATGAGCCTGTCCGGCGTCTACGATCGTCACATGCAGTCCTGCACGCGCCAAACGATAGGCCAGACATGCGCCAATGATTCCGGCACCAACAACGATAGCGGTTTTTGTGGTCATACAAGGCATCCTTAGCAGAAAATTACGACCTCAGCCTAGCATGCGGAAGGGGTGCGATGAAAAGTACCAAGTTGCATTCAAAATAAAGAAAGACATTTTTCCCAAGCTGGTGTTACACTTACACCAATCGAGCGATCTGGTTTAACAGTTCGTATCGAATAAATATCCGCACAAAGTTGCGGGAACGGGATGAATGCTGGGAATTCATAGATGACATCGCATCGCGGTGTTTTTGTATAAGTCGCCTAACTTCAGGCGATGGTAGCGCCTATTTGCTTGGGGGAGATTCGAGCAGATGGATAGAGTTTTTATAACGATTGCTCAACGGCTTGGACTTGGTGTGGCCACGCTGTTTGTTGTCAGTTTGATCATTGCTGGCATGTTAGAAACCCTGCCAGGTGATTTTTGTCAGGCTTTCTATGGGCAACAGGCGACAGAAAAAACAGTTAATGAATGTCGCCTTCGCAATCACCTGGATGAATCCTTCATCGTCCGATACGGCATATGGGTAAAAGACGCGGTTCAATTCGATTTTGGGGAATCGTTATCCAACAAGCGTGATGTTGCCCAAGTCATTGGTGTGCGACTGGAAAACACATTGTTTCTGGCGGGTTTCGCGGCTGCGATTTCAGTGCCCCTGTCATTGTTACTTGGTATCCTGGCTGCGCTGTATCGGTACAGCTGGTATGACAGACTGGTGAACGTTTTCACCCTGACCTCGATTTCTTTTCCGGAATTTTTCGTCGCGTACATTTTGATTCTGTTGTTATCGATTTCGGCCATTGGCGCAGATGGGACGCCATTGTTTCCAGCTATGGCCACGGTGAATGTGGATACGCCGTTCTGGACAAGGGCGCACATGATGTTCCTGCCCGCCCTGACGCTGACTCTTGTAGTGGTTGCCCATATGATGCGCATGACGCGGGCGGCGATCATCAATCTTCTGGCCAGTCCTTATATTGAGATGGCCCGGCTGAAGGGCATTTCGAATTCCAGAATTATCGTGAAACACGCCTTGCCCAATGCTCTGGCGCCCATCGTCAACGTGATTGCCCTGAACCTGGCCTATCTGATTGTCGGTGTGGTGATTGTCGAAGTTGTCTTCAATTATCCAGGTCTTGGGAAAATTCTTGTCGATGCGGTGAAGTTCCGGGATTTTCCCCTGGTGCAGGCCAGCGTGATGATTTTTGCTGCGACCTATGTTCTGCTTAACCTAACGGCCGATATTGTGACGATTGTCAGCAATCCGCGCCTTCTGCACCCAAGATAAGGAGGCGCTAAGATGTCTGCGACCGATATCATTCCGCCGCCGGAACTTGCCAAACCAGCCACGATGGCCTGCCGTTTGGGAAGTGCCCTGACAGTGCTGATACCTCTTGCGGTGTTTGCCATTTCGTTTTCCGCTGACAGCGCAAGCGCGATTGCCGGAATGGTGGCTTCCGTCGTATTTGGCGGTATTTTGTATCGTTTTTGGGGACGGCTCAGTCTTCCTGCCATGCGTGAGCAGGCACTTGTGTTCTGTATCGTGGTTTATGGTGCATTTGTCGCTGTGTATCTGGAAGGCTTCAGCCTTTATCCCTGGTCGACTTTTTCGGGCTTGGTCAGCGTTGTCTTGATATCCATGATGGTGGCCGTGACCTGGAAAGAAACACGCAAAGCGCCGATCACGGCAAAATTCGGACTGATTATCATCGCCCTGAATATTCTGATGGTGTGTATTGCCCCAATTTTGGCACCGCATGGACAATCACAGGTTTTGGGCGGGTCATACCTGGTATGGGGAACGCCCTTTTCAGACGGTGGCACAGCATGGCTTGGAACGGATGAACTGGGTCGCGACTATCTTTCACGCATGATCTTTGCAATCCGCAATACAGTCGGGATTGCCATTGTGACGACGGCGCTGACCTTCATTGTAGGCGCTTTTGTCGGGCTGTTGGCGGCCTCTTTGCGGGGCTGGGTTGATCAAGGTCTCAGCCGTATGGTCGATGTTCTGATGGCAATTCCCCCGCTGATCTTCGCCTTGCTCATTCTGACCGTGGTGGGGACCGGGGTTGTTAAGCTGGTACTGGTCATCGCCCTGTTGGATTCAACGCGGGTATTCCGCCTGTCGCGCTCTGTCGCCATGAATATTGTCGTGATGGATTACGTCGAAGCGGCTAAGTTGCGGGGCGAGAAGCTGATGTATGTGATTTGGCGCGAAGTATTGCCAAATGCCGCAGCGCCCTTGATTGCGGAATTCGGATTGCGGTTCTGTTTCGTCTTTCTGTTTATCAGTTCGCTCAGCTTCCTGGGGCTTGGCTTGCAACCGCCGACGGCTGATTTGGGGTCCATGGTCCGCGACAGCGCCAATCTGATCAATTTCTATCAGTTTAACAAATTGATGGCCATCACCCCGCTGCTGCCGGCCTGCGCGATTGCCTTGCTGACAATCGCGGTGAACTTCGTGGTGGACTGGTTCCTGCACAAGACAAGTGGATTGAAAGAATGACCGACCAAGAAAACCGCGGTTCCAAAGGGGATATCCTGCTGGAGATCAAGGGCCTGAAAATCGAAGGCCGCGCAGACGAGGACTGGATCGAGATCGTCCATGGCGTAGATGTGACGCTGAAGCGGGGGGAAGTCCTGGGCCTGATTGGTGAGTCCGGGGCGGGCAAGTCAACGATTGGACTGGCAGCCATGGGTTATGCCCGGGACGGCTGTCGTTTGAGCGGCGGGGAAATCTGGTTCGACGGGTTGGAATTGCGTGGGGCATCCGATGAACAGCGCCGTAAATTACGCGGCCATCGCATCGCCTATGTCGCCCAATCGGCGGCGGCGTCCTTCAATCCGGCCCATAAGCTGATAGATCAATATTGCGAAGGACCGGTTCAACACGGTGTGATGTCTCGCGATAAGGCGGAAAAGGATGCCAAGGATCTGTTTCGGCGGTTGCGCTTGCCCAATCCCGATACGATTGGCTACCGATATCCGCATCAGGTTTCCGGTGGACAGCTACAGCGCGCCATGACGGCCATGGCGATGGCCTGTCGCCCGGACCTGATCGTGTTTGATGAACCGACAACCGCCCTGGACGTGACAACACAAATTGAGGTTCTGGCGGCCATCCGGGACATTGTTGAACAGTTTAATACCGCCGCGATCTATATCACCCATGACCTGGCGGTCGTGGCCCAAATGGCGGATACGATCAAGGTCTTGCGTCATGGTCATACAGTAGAGGAACGCGATACAAGAACCCTATTGTCCAAGCCGCAAGAGCAATACACATCGGATCTGTTGGCCGTGCGCAGCTATGCACGGGAAGAGCGCCAAAGGCCCGATGATGAAGGACCCGTCCTGCAGGTCCGCGGCGTCGATGCGTCTTATGGCACGGTGCCTGTATTGTTTAATGTCAGTTTTGATGTCTACAAGAAGCGCACTGTCGCTGTGGTGGGCGAATCCGGAAGTGGCAAGAGCACGACAGCGCGCGTCATAACCGGCCTGTTGCCCCCCAAAAAAGGCGATGTTCTCTATAAAGGTGAAGTTCTGCCTGTCGACTATCGTGCCCGCAGCAAGGATCAACTGCGCAAGATGCAGATGATCTATCAGATGCCCGATACAGCCCTTAATCCCAAATCGCGTATTCGCGATGTGATCGGGCGGCCTGCCAGCTTCTATTTGGGGCTCAGTGGTAAGGCACTGGAAGCCCGCGTGAAGGATCTTCTGCGCTTGGTCGAGCTTGAGCCGGATCAATATTACAACCGCCTGACCACGGAACTGTCGGGGGGTCAGAAACAGCGTATCTGTATCGCCCGCGCCCTGGCGGCGGAACCCGAAGTTATCATCTGTGATGAAGTTACCTCGGCCCTGGATCAGTTGGTGGCTGAAGAAATCTTGAAGCTTTTGCAGCGGATGCAGGATGAATTCGACCTGTCCTATATGTTCATCACCCATGATCTGGCAACGGTGCGCGCCATTTCAGATGAGGTGGTGGTGATGCAGAATGGCAAGGTTGTCGAGTCGGGGCCCAAGGGGGAAATGTTCACCCCACCGCATCACGACTATACCGATCTGCTGTTGTCATCTGTGCCGGAAATGGATCCGGATTGGCTGGACCATCTCCTCGCCGAACGCGAAGAAATGGCCCGCCAGGGTCGCGTGCTGAAAGCCGCTGATAACTAAGATTTACCCAACAACAATTCAGGCAGATATAAGACAATTCCTGGCCAGGCGATCAGGCCCGCGATTGTCAATGCATCTGCGATGAAGAAGGGGGTGGCCCCCTTGAAGACCTGTTGCACCGTAATATCAGGCCGCACGCCCGCAACCACGAAGCAGTTTAATCCAATGGGGGGCGTGATCAGACACAGCTCCGCCATTTTCACCACGATGATCCCAAACCAGATCGCACAGCCAACGCCCGACATACCAAAGGCACTGTCTGCGGCGCTGACGTCCAGGCCACCATTCAGGGCCATGACCGCCGGATAGACGACAGGCAGCGTCAACAGCAGCATGCCAATCGCATCCATGAACATGCCCAGCACGGCATAGGCCATCAGGATGATGATCAGGGTCAGAATCGGGCTTTGATGCAAGGATCCGATCCATTCTGAAAAGGCACCTGGCAGGTCTGCAAACCCCAGGAAGCGAACGTAAATCAACACGCCCCAGATGATTGTAAAAATCATCACAGACAATTTTGCTGTTTCCAACAGGGCGCTTTTTAGCTCCTTCCACCGCATGCCGCGATACAGTGCCATCAGGAAGACAACGAAGGCCCCCAAGGCACCGCCTTCTGTTGGCGTCCCCCAGGCGTCCCCGCCGAACGGGTTATAGACAAAGAAGATAATGATCGCGATGACGAAGAAGATCGGGAAGGCGCCGGGCAGGGATTTAAATCGCTGAACCCAGGTAAATCCGCCGACGGGCGGCCCAAAATTCTTGAAGGTCATGGCCAGACCAATGACCAGACTGCCATAAATCACGGCGGAAAAGGCACCCGGCAGAAACCCGGCCAGCAGAAGCGCGCCGACATCCTGTTCCACAATAATGGCATAGATCACCAGAATGGCAGATGGCGGGATCAGGGAGGCAAGCGTGCCTGCTGCCGCGACAACGCCTGCGGCAAACCGTTTGTCATAGCCAACGGCCAGCATTTCAGGAATCGCCACCCGCGCGAAAACGGCAGAGGTTGCCACCGATGCACCGGAAACCGCTGCGAAACCTGCTGTCGCAAATACGGTAGAGACCGCCAATCCGCCCGGCAGCCAGCCAACCCAACGCTTGGCGGCTTCAAACAAGGCCTTGGTCAGGCCCGCGTAATAAGCCAGATAGCCGATCAGGATAAAGGTTGGGATCAGCGATAAAGCCTGTGAAGAAATCTTTGAATGGGGGACCTGGCCTGCGGTCTTTACGGCAACCGTCAGGGCCCAGAAGAACTGATCGCCCGCCATGCCTTTCTTGGCCCAGAAGATCCAGACCAGACCGATCAGGCCAGCCAGAGCAGCCGCAAAAGCAACCCGCATACCAATCATGACCATGATCAACAGGACGATGGTTACCGCAATACCGATATCGATGCTGCTCATTGTTTTGTACCCTTTTCATCAACATCGAAACCGGAAACGGTTTCCGCTTCACGCGCTGCAACGGTGCTGGCGTCTTCGATCATGGGCACTGCGACAGGATCGTTTGTCCCGCGTATCAGGGCCGCGCCATAGCCCCAGATTTGTAAGACCAGGCGCAGACACAAAACACTGAAAGCAATAGGTGCCAAAAGCTTCGCGGGCCAAATCGGCAAGCGAATGTCCAGTGTCGAATCGCGGCTCCACATCGGGGAGGCAAAGTCGAAGGAGCGTTCAAAATGGGCATAGCTGCCCCAGACCATCAGCATCATCAATATCAGCATGACGACGCAGGAAACGACTTCCGCCAACCAAAGCGGGCGTCCTTTTAGGCGTCCGATCAGGATATCCATGCGAATATGACCGCCAAGGCGCTGACAATACGCGATCCCGATGAAGGCGATCAGCGGCATCGCTTGTTCGATCCAATCGACATAGCCGGGCAGGGGGGAATTAAAAAAGTGGCGGCCGGTCACACTGACTACGGCCAGTAACATTAACGAAAAAACAGCAATTCCGCCGATCAGGGCAAAAAACTCTTCCAGCCGATAGAGGCTGCGATCAATTTTGCTTAAGGTTGAATTGTCGGTCAGTATCGATGTCGCGCCGGACATGGTGCCTTGCTCCCCAATGGAAACCATAGAAATTGCAAGAAGGGACCGCCACCGTTTCACCTGATGGGGCTGAAACGGTGGCGGACAATGTGACCAGCCCGATAGGGGCGTGTCAGGCGTAATCCTTACTTGGCAATTACACTATGCACCAAATCCAGCAGTTCTTGTGCGGGAAGGCCGCGGGCGTTGTTTTCTTCAACCCAGGCTTTGGCCGCCGGACCGGCGACTTTTTCACGGAACGACGCCAGAGTGGCTTCGTCATAGGTGATCCGCTCGACCCCCTTGGAATCCAGCAACGGACCCCATTTGGCCATGGTTTGGTTATTGTAGTAATCGATGTAGTAAGCCAAGGCTTCGTCCACTGATCCCAACAAGGCGTCGCGTTCCTTATCGCTGAGGGCGGCAAGGGCATCTGTGTTGACGACGACTGGGCAATTCACGGTGCCGGGATTCAGATTCGTCGTCCACCATTTGGCATTTTCAACGGTGCCAAAGGACATATGGGCATGGGGGGCAAATGCAACCGCCTTCACGACGCCGCTGTCCATTGCCTGGCGGGTTTCTGCGGCAGGAACTGAAGTCGGGATTGCGCCAAGTGTGCTCATCGCTGCGCCGATCCCACCGGTTGCCCGGACGCTCAAGCCGTCAAACCCGGCCAGTGTTTTTGGCGCATCGCCAACGCCGACAATGTTATATTGTGGCATCGGGGTTGGCATCAAAAGCGTTGCATTCCAGCGCGCTAAATCTGCGACAACCGCTGGATGGCTGTAGACCGCTTGAGACACTTCAACTTCTTTTTCCAATGAATCAACGCCCAGGAATGGAAGCTCAAGCACAGTGATCGATGGGTTCTTATCTTCATGATAACCGGCACAGAACTGTGCCATTTCAAAGGCGCCGATGGAAATGCCATCCAGGTTTTCTTTTGCCTTGGACAGGCCGCCATAGGAAATATTCAGGGTAAATTCACCGTTCGTCTTTGCGCTGACCAATTCAGCGATTTTTTCGACGTTTTCGGTGAAGGCGCGGCGTTTGCCCCATACAGAGACATTCCATTCTGTCGCCAAGGCTTCGCCGGCAAAAGCAAATACCAATGTGGTTGTGGCCGCAAGACCGAGCAGGTTGCGTTTCATTGTTACCTCCCAAAGGTTATAGATACGCAGTTGATGCGTTTATAGTCGAACTATAACGGGTTCCTGCCGTTCAACCCATGAAGGAATCTGCCAAACAGCCATTTTTGCCCTGCGGATTTCCGCAGGGCTTCAAGAATGACTGATTACATCACTTATTCTGGAATTTAATTTGCGGCAGACTTGGCACGGGCCATAAGGGTTTCTGGGGTATCCTCAGGCTCCAGCGCGGTCGCTCCCCCTATGGCCCAGGCCCGAACGGACTGCATCACATCTTCCCCCAGATTGAACTCTGAGTTATGCAGGATACCGATAATGCGCTGGGTAACACCATTTGCCTCTGCGCGCGGTGTTTCTGGAAGCAGGATGCCAAATGCATCGGGCCCAATACGCGCAACCGTATCTTCAATACGGGTCATGCTGGTGATCCAATCGGCCAGTTGATGGGCCAGTATTTCAGCATTTTCGGTACCGTATTCTTCCTTGATACGGGGCAATGTTGGGATGGACAGATAGGCCATCGCCAGGCGGGCGTTACGCGCCTGGGCGGTTTCAATGGTTCTGGCCAGATGCGCATCCCAGAAATCTTTGGAATAGGCGACGCCGCTGATATCGGCTGTTTCATCCTTCAGCAATGCCTTGAAAGGATCGCGCAATGTCCAGCGCAGCCGTTGGCGGCCAACCAGCATATGGATATAGGTGCACAGCCGATCCGCATCGGACAGGCCAGACAGAACGATTGCGGCACCCCCCCGATAGAAATCCTTGGCGCGATCGCGTGTGGCTGGGGCCGTCAGCACAAGTGTTGGCAAATTAAACAGGCGTGGATTGTGTCGAATATGCCCACACAGATATTGCGTGCGTTCAAAATCATCGGCACTGGCGGTCATGATCACGGCGGCATCGAACCGACCATTGTCCAATGCATCCGCCGCGCGGAAATACCCGGTTTCCGGCACGCATTCGAAGCCACCATCATTCAAGGCTTCGACCAGATCGATCATCGACGCATCATCGGGGGCAACGGCAAGCACCAGGGGCCGCACCGGATAGGCGCGGACAAAATCCTTTGGATCAACTGTTAACCCAAAATCTGCCGCCGTTTTGATGCGCCGGGACAGTTCTGCCTGCATGACCGACGAGCGGGTTAATCTGGGCAGGCGTAACAGCAGTTCCTGATTGTCATCATTGGGTCCCAGAATGTCATCGACATCTTCATCCCGAACCAGGGTCAGCAAGTCTGCCTGGGGCGGCAGATCCAACAGGACGATGGGAATGGATTGCGTCGCGTCTGCTGTTTTCAACGCCCTTACAATATTCAATGAATCCACGGGGGCGCTGAATTGCCCCATAAGGATGACGTCTGGCATTCGCGATCCGGCCAGCCCGATCAGCGTGTGAGCATCAGAAGCCTGGATACAGCGATAGCCTGCCGCATTCAGAAATTCTGCGCGCGAAAGCGCGCGTTCCGGGTCCGGGTCTCCGATCAGGATGTAAGCCAGATGTGGCATTGCCTTTTAAACCCTTCCCCAACAGTCTTGTTCTGTGACTATAAAACCCGTCATTCAATCGCAATCGGTCTTGACCAAGGCGCTTCACTAAACAACAAAGATAGGAAAATCAAACCGGTGTGGCGAGCAAAATCAGGCATAACTCGCAGTTCCGGAGAATGATCTGCGTTTTGGAGGAGCATCAATGTCACAAAGGCATGAATCGATATATGATCGAGACCTGGATCGGGGGGAGGCGAATTATGTGCCCCTGTCGCCAATTAGCTTCCTGAAACGCGCGGCAACGGTGTTTCCGAACCGCACGGCCATCATTCACGGCGATCTGCGCTATACCTATGGAGAATTTTATTCCAGGGTTCGTCGGTTTGCGTCCGCCTTGAAGGCGCGGGGCATCGGGCGCGGGGATACGGTATCTGTGTTAAGCCCAAATGTGCCTGCCTTGCTGGAGGCGCATTATGCGATCCCGATGATCGGTGCGGTGCTGAATGCCCTGAATACAAGGCTGGATGGCGCGACCATCGCTTTTATCCTGGAGCATGCGGAAACAAAGGCTGTGCTGTCGGAATGTTCCCTGAATGGGGTGATGGGGGAGGCCTTAAGGCTGACCAAGAACCGACCAGAGATCCTGATCGACATTGTTGACCCGATGGAACCGGAAGGGCCGCGCATTGGCACGACGGATTATGAAACGATGCTGGTGCAGGAAGGGGATCCCACCTTCACCCATAGTCTGCCTGCCGATGAATGGGATGCGCTGGCCCTGAACTATACGTCCGGCACGACGGGCAATCCGAAAGGCGTCGTCTATCATCATCGTGGGGCCTATCTGAATGCGATGTCCAATGCCCTGACCTTTCAGCTCAACAGCCGATCAGTATATTTGTGGACTTTGCCAATGTTCCACTGCAATGGCTGGACCTATACCTGGGCCGTGACGGCGGCATGTGGCACGCATGTATGCCTGCGCCGTGTCGATCCGGCACTGATTTTTCCCATGATCCGCGATTACGCGGTCACGCATATGTGCGGCGCACCGATTGTGCTGACCATGCTGATCCACGCCCCGGCTGATCAGAAGGTTGAATTCCCGCAACGGGTCGAGGTCTGCACAGGGGGGGCAGCGCCGCCATCCTCCGTGATCGCGAAGATGGAGGGTATGGGCTTTAACGTCACCCATATGTACGGCATGACGGAAAGCTATGGTCCAGCCACGGTCTGTTCCTGGCAACCGGATTGGGACGGGCTGGAATTGTCGGAACGCGCGCCCCTGATGGCGCGCCAGGGTGTTGCGATGGTCGCCCTGGAAGAACAGCGCGTTGCTGATCCTGAAACCTTCATTGATGTGCCCAAGGATGGGGAGACGATTGGAATGCTGATGCTGCGATCCAACACCATCATGCGCGGGTACCTGAAAAACCCGACAGCGACACAGGAAACCCTGAAGAATGGCTGGCTGAATACCGGTGATCTGGCGGTCATGCATGAGGATGGCTATGTCGAGATCAAGGACCGTGCCAAGGACATCATCATTTCAGGGGGGGAGAATATTTCCTCCCTGGAAGTTGAAGAGGTGCTGTTCCGCCATCCGGACATCATGGAAGCTGCCGTGGTCGCGGCACCAGATGAAAAATGGGGGGAGACCCCTTGTGCCTTTGTGACGCTGGCGCCCGGCAAGGAAGGTACGGTGGACGACATTGCGGTGATCGAATACTGCAAACAGAATATGGCCCGCTTTAAGGCACCCACCCGGGTGGTATTTGGCCCTTTGCCGAAGACAGCGACAGGGAAGATCCAAAAATTCGTACTGCGCTCTCAAGCAAAGGACATGTAAGACGATGGAATTACGGTTGGATGGCAAACGGGCCCTTGTGACAGGCGCTTCCAGCGGCTTTGGACAGCATTTCGCGCGGACATTGGCCATGGCGGGGGCGGATGTCGCCCTGGCTGCGCGTCGCATTGACCGGCTGGAAGCAGAAGCGGTCTCTATTGCACAGGATACCGGGAAACGGGCTGTTGCTGTTGCATTGGATGTTGCCGATGTTTCGTCGATTGAAACCTGTGTTTCTGCCACTGTCGATGCGCTGGGCGGCATTGATCTGCTGGTTAATAATGCTGGTATCGTCGTCACCAAACCATCCCTGAAACAGACGGAAGCCGATTGGGATCAGGTGATGGATGTCAATTTGAAGGGGGCGTTCTTTGTTGCCCAGGCCTGCGCCCAGCATATGGCGGATGGGGACGGGGGCGCGATCGTCAATATCGCCAGCCTGTTGGGGGAGCGCGTTTCGAAGACGGAAATATCCTATTGCGTGTCCAAGGCGGGACTGGCGCATATGACCAAGGCGCTGGCCTATGAATGGGCGAAACATGGCATACGGGTCAATGCGATATCGCCTGGCTATGTTAAAACCGATCTGAACCGTGCTTTTCTGGAAGGGGAGATGGGGCAGACAATGATGCGCCAGATTCCAATTCGACGCTTTGGGGAGCCGGAAGACCTGGACGGCGCATTGCTGTATCTATTAAGTGACCTCGCGGCCTGGACAACAGGCCATATCCTAACCGTCGATGGGGGCCATTCTCTGGCGACCCCCTGATCAGAAAGGTGACATATCATGATTATCGACCACCGCACCTATACCGCCCATCCTGGCAAGCTGCCGGCATTCCTGAAAGCCTATGAGGAGCTGGGTTTTGCCCTGCAGACCAAACATCTGGGCAATCCCGTCGGCTGGTATATCTCGATGGATATCGGGGAGCTCAATCAGGTGATCCATATGTGGCAGTATGAAGATCTGGCGGATCGCGCCGCGCGGCGCGCTAAATTGGCGGCAGAACCTGGCTGGGCCATTTATCTGAAGGAAGCCACCCCCTTCCTGCAGAAGATGGAAAACAAGATTTTGACGGTTGCTCCCTTCTTCAAACCATAATTGAGAGATAATACGTTATGGATTTCACATTACCGGCTGAGGTCGATCGCCTGCGTCTTCAGGTGCGCGAATTTGTTGATACACATCTGATCCCTATGGAATCGGATATAACCACATATGACGCGCATGAAAACATTGCAGATGTCCCATTGGCGGCCATGCGGGCCAAGGCCAAGGATGCCGGTCTGTGGGCCCCGCAAATGCCGGTGGAGAGCGGTGGTCTGGGCCTGAACACCCAGGGCATGGCGGCGTTCTATGAAGAAGCGAACAAGTCGATCTTTGGGCCGGTCGTATTCAACTGTGCGGCACCGGATGACGGCAATATGTTCATCCTGAACCGCATTGCGCGCGACGATCAAAAGGAAAAGTGGTTACAGCCCATTGTGAATGGGGATGTGCGTTCTGCCTTTGTCATGACGGAACCAGCCCCTGGCGGCGGATCAGATCCGTCCATGATCCGAACCCGCGCGGAAAAGCAGGGTGATAAATGGATCGTCAACGGCCATAAATGGTTCATCACCGGGGCCGGTGTTGCCAGTCATTTCATCCTGATTGCCAGAACATCCGATGACACACGTAAAGGCCTGACAGCCTTTATGTTCCATAAGGACCAGCCCGGCTGGGAAATCATCCGGCGGATCGCGATCATGGGACCGGAAGAACATGGCGGGCATTGTGAGCTGAAATTCAACGGGCTGGAAATTCCGGATGAAAATCGCCTGATGAATGTGGGGGATGGGTTGAAGCTGACCCAAATCCGCCTGGGCACGGCGCGCCTGACCCATTGCATGCGGTGGCTGGGCCTGTCACAGCGGGCCCTTGGCATTGCGCGGGATTATGTTGAAAACCGTGAAGGGTTCGGCATGCGACTGGCAGATCGTGAATCCGTGCAATTGATGCTGGGCGATGTCGCCATGCAGATTGAACTGGGGCGTCTGTTGACCATGCGTGCGGCCTGGACACTGGATCAGGGCGACAAGGCCCGCAAAGAAGTCTCCATGGCCAAGATTCAGGTGGCCGATACGCTGCATACGGCGGTGGATACTGCCATCCAGTTGAATGGCGCGCGGGGATATTCCAAGGACACGGTGCTGGAATGGATATATCGCTATGCCCGTCAGGCCCGCTTGGTCGATGGTGCATCGGAAGTTCACAAAATGGTGCTGAACCGTTTCCTGACGGCAGAGGGCGATGATTTCTGGCGGTGGGGCGTTTGATCATGCAGGGATTGTCCGCACAGGATAAGGAACGCCTGTGTCAGTGTTTGGCGGACGTATTTTCCGCCCGGTCAGTATCAATAGACGCAATGTCAATTCTGTCTGGTGGCGCGATCCAGGAAAACTGGGCACTGGACCTGACCATTACCGGGGGCCAGCGGGACGGGCATTTGTCGACTGTTTTGCGCACCGACAGCCCCACAGGGGTCGCAGTCAGCCTGTCACGGGCGCAGGAATTTTCGTTGCTTCAGGCGGCATGGGATGCGGGGGTTACTGTTCCCGAACCCTTGCTGTGCGTCACGGATATGGCTGTGATTGGCAAGGAATTCTGCCTGATGCGCCGGGTGGGCGGAACCGCCTTGGGACAGCGCATTACCCGCGATATGACCGTTGGCGGCGACCGGGAGGCCTTGACGGAACGTCTGGGGCGAGAGATGGCGCGTATTCATTCTATCACCCCACAGACCCATCAATTCGCATTCCTGGATGCACCACCTGATGATCCGGCGGCGGCGGAATTGGCGTCCATGTGCCGGTTTCTGGATGAAATGGACCGGCCGCGCCCTGTTCTGGATTGGACAATCCGGTGGCTACAGCGCAATCGGCCCGAACCGCAGGGCACTGTTCTGGCCCATCATGATTTCAGGACCGGAAATTATATGGTCGACGAATCTGGATTGACCGCCATTCTGGACTGGGAATTCGCAGGCTGGTCGGATCGGTGTGAGGATATCGGCTGGTTTCATGCCATGTGCTGGCGTTTTTCCGGTCGCGATAAACCAGCCGGTGGTATTGGCAGCAGGGAGGCGTTTGCCCGTGGTTATGAGGCCGTCTCAGGAATTAAAATTGATCAGACACGTGTCTATTATTGGGAAGTTTACGCGCATCTGCGCTGGGCCGTGATCGCTCTTCAGCAGGGGGACCGGTATTTGGTCGGCGGGGAACGAACCCTGGATTTGGGACTTACCGGACGACGGCCGGCTGAAATGGAATTGGAAATGTTGCGCATGACTGCGCCTCACACTCTGGGAGAGGCCGCATGACGCCCGATAAGCCAGAATCGCAGGATTTACTGAAAGCCGCCCAAGACGTGATGAAATCGGTCCTGATCCCGGCGTTGCCAGAGGAAAACCGCCTGGATGCGTTGATGGTCCTGTCCATTATGGCAGGCGCACAACGGGATCTGGCGGATCATGGTGGATTGGCGGAACGACAGGCCGCGCGATTGCAAAAGATTCTGCCTGACGGCGGAACTGTTCGGGATCTGTGTGCAGCGATACGCAAGGGTGACTTCGATCAGGGGGAGGCGGCACAGGCCTTACACGCCGTGTTGATGGAAGATGTCAGGGACCGCCTTGAACTGGTCAATCCGAAATACCTGAAAGCAGCGGGTTAGGACGGCTGCGGGTTAGATAAAAGCATCTTCCATCTCAACCCGACGCTCTGGTCCTTTGTATCTCGGGTCGATGCGGCGACGTCGATCCGGTCCGAAATATGTCGGGGACCTGACAAATTTCTTCGGGTTCTTGAAGGTAGCATCCACCCGCTGTTTAATGGACTGCATGGTCAAGGGTTTGACCAGGAATTCAGAAACACCGGCGTCGCGGGCTTCATAAACCACCGGCAGGGAGGTTCTTTCGCTCATAATAATGATCGGAAGATAGCGGTTTGGACTTTCATCTGACAATCGAATGTATTTGGTCAATTCGATGCCATTCATGGGTTCCATATTCCAGTCAACGATCAACAGATCGGCGGTGTTCAAGGACAGTTCATCCAGAACGTGATGAGAATGGGTTACGGTCGTGATTCTAGAAATGCCGAATCCCCCCAGAATGAACCGTGTCATGCTGAGGATCGAACTGCTGCCATCGGCAATCAGGACTGAGAGATCGTCATAACTGTTAGGCATATCTGGCCAGCGCCCTTTGTATTCGGTTTAAAGAGTGCCCGATTGATTAAGGACAAAATGGTTCGCAACCGCCCAAGATGATTGATCATACAATCGTGCCCCGAATGATCGAGTTTGTCATCCAATAGGTTTCGTCATTTCGCAAATAGTGACTGGGATGCATGCGTGTTAACTGTTCCGAGGGGCGGTGTTTAGTTTGTCGAACTGCGCTGCTTGGTCCCTGGGGCTTGTTTTTCCGGGCGGAATGCCTCATACCCTTCGCCACGCAGTCGAATGACCCTCTCTCTTGAGGGTTTGTGCTGATGTAAAGTTTCATAGATCAGGTTTTGCGGCAGTGTGCCGTTTCACTTAAAATTCGAAAATAAGGCCTGGATGGCGCATAGATGTCAAAAGAAGAACTGATTGAATTTCAAGGAACTGTTGTCGAAAAACTGCCCAATGCAACATTTCGGGTAGAGCTGGAAAACGGGCATGAGATTATTGCCCATACGGCCGGCAAAATGCGTAAGTTTCGCATTCGGGTTATGGTTGGCGACAAGGTCGACGTGGAAATGACCCCCTATGACCTGACAAAGGGACGGATTACCTTCCGCCACAAGTAAGTTCCAATTTCTGTTATGAATAACGTTATGATCCCTTATTTTTAAAGGGGTTATTATGTCTATGCGATTGTCGAAAATTTTACTTTAAATCGTACTCTTTCTTCCTATCTGATGATGAATCATGAATAGGAAGGTAAGCACATGAAATATTTATTAAAATCACTGATTGTATTAGTGGTGATAATGTTTGGAAACACCACTTCTTTCGCACAAGACCAAGCCGTCATTGGAAAGGTTACGCGCCTGCAAGGCAGCGCAAGCGAACTGCGTGGGACAGCAGCCCAGTCGCTAGAGGCTGGGTCGTTAATTCACGCCGGGGCGGTGGTCGAAACCGGCGCGGAGTCGAGGCTGGAAGTCGTTTTCATTGATGCTTCTCAATTAACCATGGGCGGTGATGCGCGCATCCAGATGGATGAACTGGTATATTCCACATCCAACCCTGACGCTAGCGGCCTTCAGGCATTTGAGGTTCTTGCCGGAACCTTCCGGTTTCTTAGCGGGGCGGTTGGTCGCAATGACCCCCAATCTGTTCGGATCAGCACACCTGTGGCCACGATTGGTATTCGCGGGACGGATTTGTTCGGCGGGCCCTTGGAGGCTGGAATGCCGCCGGGACAATTGCATTATGGTTTCATGCTGATATCAGGTGCCATCGATGTTCGGGGGCGGCAGGGCACGGTCACTCTGGATGAACCCAATGAGGGAACGTTCCTTCCTATGTCGGGAGAGGCCGCGCCAACAGAACCGACCATATGGTCACAGAATGCCATTGATGAGGCCTATGCCTCCGTCGCCTTTGAATAAGGTTTAACCTGTTCAGGATGTCAGCTTGATCGATGCTTCGATCAGATGTGTCCGTAACAGTTTCACAGCACGGCGCGCGTCTCGTTGCTCTATGCAGCGATACAGCGCGTCGTGCTGCTCCAACCAATGGGGCTCGTTTGTCGCAAGGGTGGAATACTGTGCCCAATAGGCCTGAACGCTGGCCCGCAGCGACTCTATGATCTCCACCTGTTTAAGACGTCCTGATAGGCGATAGATCGTTCTGTGGAACTCATTATCTGCCGCCCGCCAATCACCACCATCCGCTTCCAATCGACACAATCTTAGCGCCCGTCGGATGGCAGGAAGGTCTTCATTCTTTATGGCCTTTATCGCCCGGTCTAATGCGTCACATTCCAGGATCAGTCGCAGGTCATAGATTTCTGTTATCTGGTCGGTTGTCAGCTTTGTGACAACTGCGCCGCGATTGGCTTCTATGCTGACCAATCCTTCGGAACTGAGCTTGAACAGGGCATCGCGTACCGGGACTCGGCTTACGGCGAACCTTTTTGCCAAGTCTTCCTGATGCAAATGGGCGCCGGGCAGGATCGTTCCCGCCTGAATATCCGCTTTTAGTGTTTCCACAATAGCATCTGCCAATGAGACCGATTTTCTGAGCATTGACAATGGCTTCATCCTGCATGTATAAATGTATACATTGCTTTATAATCGATTCTTGCTTCTGTGCAACCATCCAGATGTGAAGGGAGGCTGAGGCAAAAGGCGGTTCATAAGGATCATCATGGCCGGAAAAACACATCACTATGAAAT
>Ga0114916_1000084_pt1 | contig 80752 bp, 81 predicted proteins | sample MalvirAntarct_66_FD_83501 | JGI IMG/M metagenome (GOLD analysis project Ga0114916, IMG submission 83501) | Marine viral communities from the Global Malaspina Expedition - Malaspina viral metaG Antarct_66 | ecosystem: Environmental > Aquatic > Marine > Oceanic | place: West Anvers Island... | reverse complement strand
TCGCCGTCGACGGCGACAAGCTCAGCGGTGCGATCGACGTGGCGCAGGTGCACCTCAACGATGGCACCGTCGAGGGGCTCCAGCACCGCGAGGAGCCGGTGTTCACCATCCAGTACCACTCGGAGGCCTCGCCGGGCCCGAACGACACCGAGTACCTGTTCGACCGGTTCCTTGAGTCCGTGCGATCCTTGCGCACCCCCGCGTAGGCTCGCAGATGTTCGCGGGGGACTCGCGGGCTGCTCGCAGGCCAGCCGCACCGGCCCTTTGAGGGTCGTGACCAAACGTAGATCGAGGGAGGATCCCATGGCCGTCGAAATCCGACGCGGCACGAAGGCCGATGCCGCGCAGATTGCGGACATCATCGCGGAGTTGCTCCACGAGCCGACGCCCATCACCTTCTCTCGCGCCCAGACGCCCGAGGAAGTCGAGCAGTGGATGGAGCGCCAGGGCGACAGTGGCGCGTTCTTCGTCGTCGAAGAGCGCGGGCGGCTCCTCGGCTTCGCGACCGTCGACTTCAACTCAGCGGAACCAGACGCCGCCACCTTCGGCTCGTGGATCCGGTCTCAGCATCGCCGCCAGGGCCACGGCACCGCACTCGCCGAGTATTGCCTCGGCTTCGCGCGTTCGAAGGGCTACAAGCGCATCAAGGCACGCCTCCCTCAGAACAACGAGGCCGCGCTCTCCTACCTCTCCTCGATCGGCGCGATGGTGCCGCTGTTCAACCCGGGCACGAGCTTCGAGCTGCCGATCTACCAGGACGGCGACCAGGGAGGCGACTCATGACGCCAGCCGACACCGAAGCCATCGCCGAGGCGTACGCGGAGCGCCGCGAGCGCGACTGGAACGACTTCGTCAACGGTTCCGGTCCGCTCGCAGACTGGTGGGCGCTCTGGGATGAGCGGTCGTTTGGCTGGCGCGTCCCGATCGAGTTCCTGCAGCCGGTCGGCCTCGAGTCCCCGGACACCTTCGCCAACCTCGAGCCGGTGCTTGACGTCCTCCGCGGCATCCCCGAAGTGGACCTCGTGCCGACCGAGTGGCTGCACACCACGTGGGTGCGCTGCGGCTTCCTGATGTCAACGGACATCATGTGGTCGCAGGTGGAGTCGTTCTACGTGAACGCCGCTCCCCGCCTGCGCCGCATCGAGCCCTTCGACGTCACGCTGAAGGGCATCTCTGTCGCCGACGGTGAGCGCATCTACCTCGGCGTCGAGGACGGCGGCGTCTACCGCGAGGCGCGACGCCTCGCGAAGCTCGGGGTGCCGAAGGTCTGGGATGTCCTGAAGGACGATCCGCTGATCGACGCGGACGGGAACGACTCGTTCGTCCCGGTCGTGGACATCGGCTACTTCACCGGCAAGGGCGACCGCGCCAAGATTGCCGCAGCGCTGGAGCCGTTCCGCGACCTCGAGGTCGGCACGATCTCGCTCACGCACGTGAAATTGGCGCGCCTGCCGATTTTGCCGCACAGCCACTACGAAACGATCGACGTCGTCGCCGAAATCCCAATGCTGGGGGCGGCTCACCGCGGGGGGTACCACAACTGACGCCGACCAGCCCATATGTCGCCGGCGCTCCTGAGCCGGATGCTATCGCACGTCCCGAACGCCCCGAGAAGCCGAAGTCCGTCCTGATTATCGGGAGCGGGCCAATCGTGATCGGCCAGGCCGCCGAGTTCGACTACGCCGGCACCCAGGCCTGCAAAGCCATGCGCGAGGAGGGCATCCGCTCGATCCTCGTGAACTCGAACCCTGCCACGATCATGACCGACGAAGGCGTCGCCGACGTGGTCTACATTGAGCCGCTCACCGTCGAGGTGATCGAACGGATCATCGTCCGTGAGCGTCCGGAGGCCCTGCTCCCGACCCTCGGCGGTCAGACCGGCCTCAACCTCGCGGTCGAGCTCGCCGAGGCCGGCATCCTCGACAAGTACAACGTCCGGCTGCTCGGCTCGAGCGTGCGCACGATCAAGCTCGCCGAGGACCGCGAGATGTTCCGCAACCTCCTCCGCGAACTCGGTGAGCCCGTGCCCCCGAGCGAGGTCGTCGAGACGTGGGCGGAGGCCCAGGCCGCCCTCGCCACCGTCGGGCTGCCAGCGATCATCCGTCCCGCTTACACCCTCGGCGGGACCGGCGGCGGTATCGCCCGGACCATGGAAGAGTACGAGCGCATCTGCAAGAGCGGCCTCGCCGCCTCGCCGATCAGCCAGATCCTCGTCGAGCAGTCGCTGCTCGGCTGGAAGGAACTGGAGTACGAGGTGATGCGGGACGGCAACGACACCTGCATCACGATCTGCAACATGGAGAACCTGGACCCGATGGGGGTCCACACCGGTGACAGCATCGTCGTCGCGCCGTCTCAGACGTTGACCGACCGCGACTACCACATGCTCCGGAACAGCGCGCTGAAGATCATCCGCGCGCTCGGCATCGAGGGTGGCTGCAACGTGCAGTTCGCCCTCGCCCCGCGCCCCGACGTCGTGGACTGGCCCGACGCCGAGGAGTCCTCGGTGCTGCCGTACCACGTCATCGAGGTGAACCCGCGCGTCTCGCGATCCTCGGCGCTCGCGTCGAAGGCGACCGGCTACCCGATCGCCCGGGTCGCCGCCAAGATCGCGATCGGCAAGCGGCTGCACGAGATCGAGAACTCGGTCACGCGCCGCACCACCGCAGCGTTCGAGCCAGCCATCGACTACGTCGTCGTGAAGATCCCGCGCTGGCCGTTCGACAAGTTCTCGACGGGCGACCGTCAGCTCGGCACGCAGATGAAGGCCACCGGCGAGGTGATGGCGATCGACCGGACGTGGGAGGGCGCCCTCCAGAAGGCGATCCGCTCCCTGGAGTTCGGGCAACGCTCCATCCTCTGGCAGCACCCTGACTGGACCGACGAGCCGCCCCTCGACGCGACCGACGAGCGCATCTGGGCGCTCCTCGCCTCGATCCGCCGAGGGGTCCCCCTCGCCGAGATCTCGCGTCGAAGCGGCGGCGTCGACCCCTGGTTCGTCGAGCGTCTCGCACGCATCGTCGAGATGGAGAAGCGACTCCTCGCCGAGGACCTCGGACCGGGCTTGCTCCGCGAAGCGAAGCGCATGGGCTTCGCAGACCGGGACATCGGGACGCTCGCCGACCGGCTGCCGACGCAGGTGCGCGCACTGCGGGACGAGTGGGACATCCGCCCCGTCTACAAGATGGTCGACACCTGCGCCGCCGAGTTCGACGCGGTCACGCCGTACTTCTACTCGACCTACGAGCAGGAGAACGAGGCACCGCCGACGGGCCGCGAGAGCATGCTCGTCATCGGCTCCGGCCCGATCCGTATCGGCCAGGGCATCGAGTTCGACTACTGCTCCGTGCGCGCCGCCCGCGCGCTGCAGGAGGCCGGCATCGAGTCCATCATGGCAAACTCGAACCCCGAGACCGTCTCGACCGACTTCGACACCTCCGACCGGCTCTACTTCGAACCCCTCGACGAAGAGTCGATCCGCGACCTGCTCGAGAACGAGGCGGGCGACAGCGGCGAGGCGCCACCCTCGATCGTGCAGTTCGGTGGCCAGACGGCCGTGAACATGGCCCGGCCGCTACACAACGCCGCGCTCCCGATCGCCGGCTCATCCGCCGACGCGATCGACATCGCGGAAGACCGAGGGCGCTTCAGCACGCTGCTCGCGGAGCTTGACATCCCGCAGCCGCCCGGCACGGTCGTGACGAACCTCGAGGATGCGCTCAGCACGGCGCAGACCATCGGCTACCCGGTGCTCCTCCGTCCCTCGTACGTCCTCGGTGGGCGCGCGATGGAGGTGGTACAGGACGCGAACGAGCTCGTGCGCTACTTCGGCGCGGCGCTGGCGGAGAACACCGGCTCGGTGCTCATCGACAAGTTCCTCGTCGGCCCCGAGGTCGAGGTCGATGCGATCTGCGACGGCGAGCTGGTCGTCATCCCCGGCATCATGGAGCACATCGAGCGCGCCGGGGTGCACTCGGGCGACTCGATGGCGGTCTACCCGCCGCAGCACCTGACCGAGGAACAGCGCGAGGCGATCGTCGACTACACGACGAAGATGGCGCTCGGCCTCGGCGTCCGCGGCCTGATGAACGTCCAGTTCGTCATCGCCCCGGAGGACGACCCGAACGGTCCCGGCGTGTTCGTGATCGAGGTCAACCCTCGCTCCTCCCGCACCGTGCCCTTCCTCTCGAAGGTCACGGGCGTGCCGATGGTGTCGCTCTCCGTGAACATCATGCTCGGCAAGTCGCTCCGCGAGCAGGGCTACGAGGGCGGCCTGTGGCCCGAGCGAAACCTCGTCGCCGTGAAGGCCCCGGTCTTCTCGATGCAGAAGCTCGCGGACGTAGACACGTTCCTCGGCCCCGAGATGAAGTCCACCGGTGAGGTGATGGGTGTCGACTACACCTTCGAGCCGGCCGTCCGGAAGGCGATGATCGCCTCCGGCCTCGAGGTCCAGCCCGGCACAGGGTTCCTCCTCTCGATCTCGAACCAGACGAAGGCCCAGGCCACCCCGCTGCTGCGGCTCCTCCACGAGGCCGGCTGCCCGCTCTTCGCCACGGAAGGCACTGCGGCCCTCATCGAGCAACTCGGCCTGCCCGTCCAGCTCGTCACAAAGCGCCTCAACGAGGGCCACCCGAACGTGGTGGACGTGATCCGCGACGGCACCGTGGGTGCTGTCATCAACACCGTCGAGGGCGGTCGCGCCGACGTCCGCCGGGACGGGTTCCACATCCGTCGCGCGGCGACGGAGATGCGCATCCCCTGCTTCACGTCCATGGACACGGCGGCAGCGGCGATCGCCGCCCTCGTCGCCGCCGGCAACTACGAGGTGGCTCCGCTGCTGGAGTACCGAGACGGCGTCGCCGAGTGACCGAGGCAGCCGTGAAGGCAGTCCTGTTCGACCTCGACGGCACGCTCGTCGACTCCCTCCCGACGATCGCCGACGCGATGGCCGAGGCGGCGCGTCTGCACGGCCTTGAGGCGGAAGCCGAGCAGATCATCCCGTTCATCGGCGCGCCCATGAACATCCTCGTGGAGGAGCTCTACAACGTGAGCCCCGAGGTCGCGAACCTCGTGAACGCGGACTACTTCCGCATCTATGAGTCGCACTACATCCAGAAGACGCCGCCTGTCGACGGTGCTGGCGTGCTTCTCGAGGCGCTCCGCGACGCCGGGATGCGTCTCGCCGTCGTCACGAACAAGCGTGACGTGGGCGCTCGACTGATGACTGAGATCCAGGGCTGGATGCATCTGTTCGAGGTCGTCCACGGTCGCGACTCGGGCGCTCCGAAGCCCGAACCGGAGGCCGCGCTCGCCGCACTGCGAGTGCTGGGTGTGCCGCCCTCGGAGGCCGCGTTCGTCGGCGACACCGAGTTCGACATGAACTGCGGCCGCGACGCGGGCATCCCGGTCGTCATCGGCCTCGTCGGGTCGCGCGACGCCGAGAAGCTCCGCGACGAGGGGGCGACGCACATCGTGCATTCGCTCAGCGAAGTCGCCCCGATCCTGCTCGGCGCGGAGGTCGCTGCCCCGTGAAGTCATTCGTCAGCGAGGTCACGGAGAGCGAGCGGCTCTACGGCGATACGCACGCCGTCTGGTTCCGCCGGCCCGACCACCTCGCCTCGGCGCAGCCCGGCCAGTTCGTCATGGCCTACGCCGGCGAGTCGTTCGACCCGCTCCTCGGACGCGCCTTCTCGATCTACCGCGTCCGCGAGGGGGCGAGCGGGCCCGAGTTCGCCATCCTGTTCGACATCGTCGGGCAGGGTACCGACTGGCTCTCGCGGCGGCGCGTGGGCGACGAGGTGCGCATGGTCGGCCCACTCGGACGTGGTTTCGAGCCGCGCGAGCGCGTACAGAAGATGCTGCTGGTCGGCGGCGGGATCGGCGTGGCGCCCCTCGTGTGGTTCGCCGACACCCTGATCGCCGAGGGCCGCGAGGTCACGATGGTGCTCGGCGGGCGGACGCAAGCGCAGATCTACCCGGCGACGCTCCTGCCCTCAGAGGTGGAGCTTGTCGTGGCGACCGAGGACGGCTCGCTCGGCGAAACCGGCCGCGTCACCGCGCCCTTCGAGCGCCTCCTACCGTGGTGCGATCAAGCGTTCGCTTGCGGCCCGGAACCGATGTTCGAGGCCCTCTACAACGTCACGCGCGACAGCGGCACCAACAAACCCGTGCAGGGCCTGCTGGAGGCCCGTATGGCCTGCGGTCTGGGCATTTGTTACTCGTGCGCCGTCTTCCCTCGGAAGGGCGGGGTTAAACTGGTGTGCCATGACGGCCCGATGTTCGACCTGAGGGACCTGTACGCATGAGTCGCTACTTCCAACCCTCCCTGCTCCCGGTGCCGCTCGGCCTGATCATCGGCGTGGCCGCGGCCGCCACGGTCGTGAACACACAACCGGCGTTCCTCGGGTGGGTGCTCTGCATCGGCCTGGGTCTGATGGGGGGCTCGTTCCTCGCCGCCATGGCGAGCGGGGACGCCCTCGTGAGCGGGCCCGCGCCGAAGCGCGGCTCCGTCAGCGAAGCGCCGTGGCTCAACCCGCCGTCCGAGGACGACAACTAACCCGACGCCAACTGCGCCGGGGCAGTGTTCGCCGCCGGACCGCGATCCGCTAAAGGATCTGCTTCACCACCCGGTCGAGTTCGAAGTAGTGGTCGGCGATGGCACGCATCTCGATCGAGGTGCTGCCGGCGAACGCGACGACCTCGACGCGCACGCCCTTCTGCTGGACCACCTCGACAGCGCGGGCGAAGTCCGCGTCACCGGAGACGATGCAAATCACGTCGACGCGGTCAGCCATCATCACCATGTCGACGGCCATCTCGACGTCGAAGTTGCCCTTGATCGAGCCGTCCGAGAAGCGCTTCAGCGGCTTCGTGACGATGCGGTACTCGTGGGGAACGAACGGCGCGACGAAGCGCTGCTGTTCCACGGGCTCGCGGGGGTCGTCTGAGACCGGCGAATACGCAGTGGCGCGGACGAGGTCTCGGCCCTCCGTGATCATGGTGAGGAGCTTGCCCATGTTGAGCGATCCGTCGCCCTCGTAGCCGTAGATTAGGTTCGGGACGTCCACAAAGATCGCGACCCGTGGGCGGTAGCCGCTCCGCACGATGCGGTTGCCGAGGCCCTCGATGCCCTCGCGCAGCTCGGCGAGCATCGCCTCCTGGCGCTCGACAGCTTCGCGGAGCGACCCCAAGTCGCCGTCATCACTCGCCGAAGCAGCGCGGCGCGTGCGGCGCTTCGGCTTCTCCTCGACCTCGGTGGTGTCCTTGGCGTCGTCGGTCTCCGCGACGGCCTCGGGCGTCTCGGACTCGTCGCCGTCGGTCTGCGGCGCGTCGTCGCGAGAGCGTCCGCGGCCACCTCGGCGGCTGCGGCGCACGCGGGGCTTGTCGCCGTCGTCGTCAGTGTCGCCGTCCGAGGCCGCCGCCCGACGGGTCCGGGCGGGCTTCTCCTCGGTGTCGTCGTCACTCTTCGCCCGCGACGGGCGGGCGCTTCGGGTACGCGCCGGCTTCTCGTCCGAGTCGTCGGAGCGCCGGGTGCGCGGGCGCGCCGGCTTCTCGTCGCCGTCGCCGCTGCGACTGCTGGAGGTCGTCCTCGGCGCGTCCGAGGCACGACGGCGGCCGGCAATCATGGAGTCCAGGCGTCGTGAGCGCGGTGCGGTGCCCTCGTCGGAAGCTTCCATGATGGGGTCGGGTGGGGTCACAGGGCGCCTGCCTCTCCGGCAAACTGGAGGACGGAGCAGCGCGCTGCGACTTGCTCAGCCAGGTGGATGAATGCCTGCGTCTGCTCAGACTCAGGCTCGGCGATGACGACCGGGCGACCTTCGTCGCCGCCGAGCCGCACTGCCGCGGACAACGGGACCTCGCCGAGGAACTCGACGCCCAGGGCCTCGGCGGCCTCGCGCGCGCCGCCGCGACCGAAGATGTCGCTGCTCATGTTCTCGATGACGCCGAAGATCGGGATGCCCAGCCGGTCGAACATGCTGACCGCCTTCGAGGCATCCTCGACAGACACCTTCGACGGGGTCGAGACGACCACGGCGCCGGCGATCAGGGCCTCCTGCGCCATCGTCATCGATGCGTCGGAGGTGCCCGGCGGTAGGTCAATGATGAGGTAGTCGAGGTCGCCCCAGTCGACATCGTGCATCAACTGACGGACGCCGGAGCCGATCATCGGGCCCCGCCAGACCACCGGGGTTCCGGGCGGGAGCACGAATCCCAGCGAGACGGCCTTGATGCCGTGCGCCTCGATCGCCTTCAGTCCCTGCTCGCCCGAGGCGAGCAGGCCGCCCTCGATGCCAAGCATCGTCGGGATGTTGGGGCCGGTGATGTCAGCGTCGAGGAGCCCGACAGACGCGCCAAGCTTCGAGAGCGTGACCGCGAGGTTGACCGCGACCGTCGACTTGCCGACGCCGCCCTTGTTCGAGGCGATGGCGATCACGTTGCGGACGCCGGCGATCGGCTTCGGGCCGCCCTCGCGCATAGTCGAGCGCACTTCAGCGCCCCAGTCGATGTCGATCTCGCTGACGCCGAGCGGCGCGAGGGCCTTCCGCACGTCCGTGTCGATGGTCTCGCGCAGCGGACACGCGGGCGTAGTGAGGATGAGTTCCATGGCAACACGGTCACCCTCGATCGAGAGGTTCCGCACCATGTTCAGGGAGACGATGTCCCGGTGGAGTTCAGGGTCGTTCACGGTCTTGAGTGCCGTCATGACGGCTGCCTGTTCGACCATATAATGGATTCCTTACGTCAAGTAACTGCGTTCGGCGCCCCTCGGCGGCCAGTTCACCCCGGACCAATCCTGGGCTCGGGAAGGGCCGTCAGAGGAGGCAGGGAACCATCAGACCTCGTGGAGCGTTATCTCCGCACACGAGAGTGTCTGACGGGTATGTGGGGTCGCACGAGAAGGCGCCCAAAATGCCCGGCACAACGAGTATAGGGAGCGGCCCCGCTAGGGCGAAACGGGCAATGGTGCGTTCTGTGATGGGCCCTTAACTGGCAATTAGCGAACAAAAGCAGTTGCTTAACACCCACACATTGACCCCTCTCACCATTGCCTCGGATGATCACCAAGTCGGACGTGCAGGTCCGATGCGGCACCGGAAGGCCGCTACGGCGCGGAGGCGACGACAGGCTGCACCCTGCGGGGTGTCGTCACCGCAACTAAGGACAAGATTGAACATGGCTACTACGAAGCAAGCCGACAAGAAGCAGAACGAGACCCCGGTCGAGACGAAGCCCGTCGCGAAGGGTGGCTGCGTCCACCACTGGCTGATCGAGACCCCCAACGGGCGCGAGAGCCAGGGCGTCTGCAAGCGCTGTGGCGCGACCAAGGAATTCTCGAACTCCACGGAGCAGGTCATGTGGGAGCAGACGAACACCCTGCGCAACGACCTCGCTCGGCCCCAGCGCACCTCGAAGGTGGACGAGTACTCGCTTGCCGACGAATCGTAGGCGACTTCGGCCTCACTGCACCTTTCGGTGATCGGGAGGGCGGCGTGTAACAGCGCCGCCCTCCTGCGTTCCCGGCCGGACTGCCTGCCGGCTAGTCCGTGCGGCGGTACGATGGAGGCCCCTATCGAGGAGCCCCATGGACCTCACGGTCGACCTTGCCCCGCACCACAAGACCGAGTTGCGCTTGCGCAGCCCGATCATGACCGCGTCCGGGACGTTCTCGAACGGCCTCGAGATCGCCAAGCACTACGACGTGAGCCTCCTCGGCGCGCTCGTCTCGAAGGGCACCACGCTCCGGCCGCGCAAGGGCAACGCCACGCCGAGGACCGCCGAGACGCCTGCGGGGATGCTCAACTCCATCGGCTTCCAGAACATCGGCGTCGGCGCCCTCGTGAAGACGCTCGCTCCGGTCTGGGACCGCTGGTCGGTGCCCGTCGTCGTGAACATCATGGGCGAGACCCTCGAGGAGTACGGAACGCTCGCGGCTCGCCTCGAAGGTGTTGCCGGCATCGCTGGCCTCGAGGTGAACGTCTCCTGCCCCAACGTTGAGGCTGGCGGCCTTGAGTTCGGGCAGGTGCCGTCGCAGGCCGCTGCGGTCGTCCGCGAGGTGGCCGCGAACTCCTCGTTGCCTCAGATCGTGAAGCTCACTCCCAGTGTCTCTGACATCCGTCCCATCGCCGAGGCGGTCGCGAACGCGGGCGCTCAGGCGATCACCGTCTCCAACACCATCCCCGCGATGGCCATCGACGTGAAGCGCCGCCGTCCGGTGCTCGCGACTGGCTTCGGAGGACTCTCCGGGCCAGCCGTGAAGCCGATCGCCCTGCGGAACGTCTACCTCGCCTCGTCGGCGGTCGATATCCCGGTCGTCGCGTCGGGTGGCGCCATGAGCGGCCTCGACGTCGTCGAGTTCGTCATGGCCGGCGCCACAGCCGTGCAGATCGGCACCGCGACCTTCCTCGACCCGTCGGCGCCGTGGCGCATCCTCGAAGAGTTCGAAGCCTGGTGCGACGCCGAGGGCGTCACCTGCGTGGACGAGATCCGAGGGGTCGCGCGACGCCGCGACTAGCTACGGACAGTCGCAAACGCTCGGGGCACTGGCGGACGAGGCGCATTGGGCGCAATGATGTGTGAGTCGGACTCGCCCTCGGCGAGTGCTTCGGGGCGTAGCTCAGCCTGGCAGAGCGCTGCGTTTGGGACGCAGAGGCCCGCGGTTCGAATCCGCGCGCCCCGACCATCCACTCCACCGGGGAACCGGCTGTCCGTGACCGACCCGCTGATCAGGCGGCCTGCCTCCGCCGCTCGCCCGCGGCCTTCACCACCTCCACGAGGACAGGCCACACTGAGGACTCCGTAGCGGCGGCGTAGTGCTGCTCAGCGCGCTGCAGGGCTTCGTCCAGCGTGCACCCCTCGCCCCCCGGCGCGGGCATCGTCAGCCACGAGATGTCGAGAAGCGCCCCGGCGAGGATCACGAGGTGCTCGCGGACGTCGGCCTCCGGCAGTTCGTCCCAGTCGCGCCTCACCTGCGTAACCAGGTGCCGGGCCAGCAACTGATCCCGATCGCCCTTCGGGGCACTGAACCGCCTCGAGGCCTCCGCTGCCAGCACCAGTCGTAGCTCCGGGAGACCGTCGGCCGGGAGGTCGATGCGGCTCGCGATCGTCCCGGCCCACCTCTGGGCAAGGGACAACGCGTTCAGCTCGCTCGCGCTCGCGCCCGCGACGAGGGCACGCGTCAGCGTGTCGGCCAGACGTGTGCCGCCCCGCAGCACTCGTGGTTCGGCCGCGCCGGTGAGTTCCTTCGCGGTGCGCGTGCGCTGTCCGCCGGCGAACTTCGCGTCATACATCGCCTGGTCGGCGGCATGCAGGAGGTCTGCTGTCGAGCGCGCATCTCCGGGTGCGGCCGCGATGCCGATCGAGACAGCGATCCGCGTCGGAGCGCCCTCGATCTCCAGGTGGGCCTCCGAGAGCGCGGCGTGGACGCGGTCGGCGACCGCGATCGAGGCCTGCACGTCGGCATCCTCCATCACGATGACGAACTCGTCGCCGCCCGTGCGCGCCACGAAGTCCTCCTGGCGACACGCCGCACGTAGGACGTCCGCCACGATCTGAATCACACGGTCGCCCACCTCGTGGCCAAGCGTGTCGTTGAACAGCTTCAGGCTGTCCATGTCCACCACCATCAGGGCCGACTGACCCGGACGCGTGACGCCACTCCGCAACTCTCCGAGCCACTCCTGCAGGAAGCGGTAGTTCGGCAGGCCCGTCAGCAGATCGTGCTTTGCACTGTGATCAGCGTGCTCGTACAGCCGCAGGCGCTCGATCGTGACCGCGAGGAGCCCCGCGACCTCGTCCAGGGCCGCGAGCTCGCTCGGCCCGTACGCACCCGGCGTGTTCGAGACCAGCGCGAATACCGCGGAGGTACGGCTCCCCTGGCGCACCGGGACGGCGGCCACCTCCCGCGCATCCTCGGTCAGCAGACTCCAGTCGAGGTGCGCGTAGCGGCTGTCATCGCGGCGGAATGCCACCGCCGTCCCCTGCTCGATCGGGACGCTGGCGACGGAGCGAGTCAACGGGGCAACGTCCGAGCGTTCCTCGACGTCGGGGTACGTCGCGTACGGTTCGACCCACTGCTCCGCCTCGTCGAGGAGGAACATGACGGAGCGGTCGAACGGGATCAGCCAGCGGACCTCCTCGGAGAAGGCAGAGAAGGCTTCGCGGAGGTGCACGACCGACGCCACGATCCGCGCGAGGTTGCTCAGCGCCTGGATGTGGGAGGCCCGTTCAGTCGCCTGCTGGTAGAGCGCGGCCCCGTCGAGGGCGAGCGACAATTGCTCGACCGCCTGCTCGACAATCCGCAACTGGTCCTCGCGGATCAGGCGCGGGACGACCACGACGGCAAGCCCCAGCATCTGTCCCTTCGGGCGCATGGGGACGACCACCGCGTATCGGGCTGCGCTGGGCACGAACGGCAGCGGGTCAGCGTCGCCGCGCCGCCAGAGGAGCGGCGTGCGCAGACTGAACCACGGATGCCGCGAGTCCCCCCGCCGGTAGGTGGCAGTCTCGATCGGCCGGCCGCGGGCGCCGAAGCTCGGCACCTGTTCCACCTCGCCGAGGTCGCTCAGACGTGGGATGTAGAGCGCCTCGTACGGCAACAGGCGCTGGAGCGCTGCCGCAAAGCCGTTGTAGAGGCGCTCCACGTCCGCACCTGACTGCATCGTGCGCGCCACCTCGGCGAGGCCGGTGAGCTCCCGGATGCGCTGGTGCTGCACGGCCACGAACTCGTCGGCCTGCACGCGTCGCGCGACGATGTCTGTGACGCGCTCCAGCAGATCGGTCTGTGCCCCGTCCCACTCGGCGTCCCCGCCGACGCCCACGATGAGGGCGCCCGCCAGCGAAGGCGTCGCGCGGACGGCCGAGTCCTCGTCGTGGTTGCGGAGGGTCGCGCCCGTATCCGGAGTCAGGCTGCCTCGGGTGGTGAGGATCGGCGAGACCGCGAGGGTCGTGTAGCCGGCGGCGGCCAGGCGGTCCGACAGCGGGGCTTCTCCGCCGATGCCGAGCACCAGCGGGTGGCCTCGGTCGATGATGATGCGCGTCAGCGACCGCGCGAGCGGTTCGAGGCGCGAATCACCCCCCGCCAGCGTCGCGCTGCCGGCGATGACCACGTCCCGGGCCCCATCAGGCAGCGACACCAGAACCGCCTCCGAGGCAGCCGTGTTGTTCAGCAGCGAGTCGAGGACCGCGGGCAACGCGCGCTCACCCCGTCCCGCGCTGTTCAGCAGGCGCGTGACCTCGGTGAGGAACTCCTCGCGGCTGGCCTTCTCGATCGCCTCGCGGTAGAGGCGCGCGTTCTCCAGCGCGACGCCCATTTCACGCCCCACAAGCAGGAGCAGGTGGCGGCCGTCGTCGTCGTCGCGCAGCGTCCCCGCGCCGATGAGGGCGAACGAGCCCAGCACGCGTCCCTTCGCGACGAGCGGCACGACGTGGTACGGCTCGCCGAGGTCCGGGATGCCCTCGGCGGACGCACCGTCCTGCTGGCCGTCCTTGTGGGCGAACGAGATCGGACGTCCCGTCCTCGCCACGTCCAGGAGCACGGCCTCGGGCAGTCTCGGCGCGTGCAGGTCTTCGGGAGCGACGGTCACGAAGAGGTCGATCACCTCGGCACCGCGCGGGCGCGTGTATGCCTGTGCCGCGCGCACGCCGAGGAGTCGAGCGACGAGCCGGACGGCCCGCTCCAGCGTCCGCGCGTCGTCCATCGGCTCGGCGAGGGCGAACGACACGGCGTTGATGATCGAGAGATACCGGTTGCGCTCGTCGAGGGCGTGCGTCTGTCGGTCGACCTCGGAGCTGAGTTCGCGGTTCCAGCGCTGCAGTTGCTGCTGCGACCGCTGGAGGTCGTCGCGCGTGGCCTTCAGGCGGGCGACGCTGAACTCGAGGGCACGCCGCGCCTCGCGCATCGCGGAGGCGCGCAGCACGATAGCGGCCGCGAGCGCAGGCAAGCCGACGACGGATACGAGGACCGCCGCGTCCAGCTGGTACCCGGCGGAGTGCCCAGCGGTCACCACGACGCTACACAGGACCGCTGCGAGCACGTTCGCGATCGAGGCCCCTGTCGCGACGGCGACCGTCGGCCATGCGCGCATCCAGAGCGCCGCGTGCGCCACGAGCGCGGCCAGCAGCACCGGCGCGACCCACGGCCAGTGCGCGACGAACCCTGCCGCGACGACGATCAGGCCGGCGTACAGCCACCGGAACAAGACCTTGGCGAGCGTCCGGTGCTGTGGGCTCACTCGAGGGGCCATGCGGCCCTCAGCTTCACTCACGACCAGGTAGATCACCGCGAGGGCAAGGAGCTCGGAGTGGAAGCCCCACCCGGTGAGCGCGAAGAGGAACGGCAGGGCGATGGAGAAGAGCGCGAGGGGTCGAGCACCGTGGGCGAGGAACGCAGCAACCCGACGAGCGAGGCCGGTGCCTCGCTCCGCGCCTGGCGCATTGTCCAGGTCTCTGACGGTCGCTAGAATTCCATTCACACTCATGCCTGACGGAATTCCTCCCTACGTCCTCGTCGCCCGGATCGGCTCGATCCTCGGGATGTCGTTTTCGCTGGCCATCGGTCTGCTCATGCTGATCGGCGCCTGGTGGATTCCGGCCCTGCTGGCGTTCGCGCTGTTCATCCCCTCTTTTGGCATCATGGCCGCCGTCGAGCGGAAGGCGTCGCGCGACCGCGTCGCGGCGCAGGCCACCACAGGGGGCGCTGAGACTCGCTGAGGCCTGCCCTACGCGGCTTCATGGCTGCCCTCCGCCCGCTGCCGTTCGCCGAGTGCCTCCGCGATCGCAATCAGGACCTCTGGTGAACCCTGCGCCTCACGCGTTGCCTCGGCGACCGCGCCCACGCCTCTGAGCAGCGCGTCTTCCGCGTCCCCTTGCGCCCCCGTCGCCCATCGGCTGACCGTCCTCCTCAGGACGGCGGCAAGCCGACGCTCCGCGAGCAGCCAGCGCGCCTCGTCCGAGTCGACCGCGTCGAGGGCCATGGGACCAGGCCCCGAGCGGATTCCGGGGACAAACGTCCAGCGCCCCGCTGCGGCAAGTTCGTCGAAGTAATCGCGTCGGGCCTCTTCGATCAGGCCCCCGAGGGCCTCGACATCCACGGGATGGCGGACCAGCGAGAACGCCGCGCGCCCTACGAGCTCCCAGCCGTCCCGGTCGGGCTCCCGGTGCGCCGGCATCAGCACGAGGCCGCGAGTGGCCGGGCGCGCTCGGCGGGCGGCGCGCAACAGGGCGAGGGCGTCCTGCACGGCGCTGACATCCGCGACCAGCACGCCGAATTCTCGCAGGCGCATCGCGGCCACGGCGCCGCCCAGCCCGGGCGCCACCTCGGACGGCGCGGGCAGGACCGAGCGGACGATGGCGAGATCTGCTTCGTCGTCGCCGGTGAGGAGCACACGGATGTCAGAGAGCGAGGGCATGGGCCTCCCCTTCGCCGTAAATATCGGCGGGGAGGCCCATCTTCCGTACCCGCCCGGCCGTAAGCGGCCTGACCAGTGGGTCAACACGGGGTGGGGAGGCTACGCCTCGGTGATGCTCACCTTCACCATCTGGTCGCCAGGCTCGCGGTCACCCTCGGGGTTGCGGGGGCGCAGGGACTGGACGACGTCCATCCCCTCGGTGATGCGACCGAATGCCGTGTAGCGGTTCGTCAGGTGCGGGGCGTCGCCCAGCATGATGTAGAACTGCGAGCCGTTGGTGTTCGGGCCCGCATTCGCCATCCCGACGATGCCCTCGACGAACGGCGTGTCGGTCAGCTCGTCCTCGAAGCGGTAGCCAGGGCCACCGCGGCCGGTGCCCGTGGGGTCGCCACCCTGCGCCACGAACCCGGGGATCACGCGGTGGAACGTAGTGCCGTCGTAGAAGCCCTCGCGGGCGAGGAACACGAAGTTGTTCACGGTCTTCGGCGCGACATCGGTCAGCAGGTCGATCGTGAACGAACCGCGGTTCGTTTCCACGTTCGCCGTGTAGCTCTTCGAGGTGTCGATCACCATCTCGGGTGGTGCGTCGTACTGAGTGGCCATCTGGATCCTCCGACTACTGGTACGGCCCTACTGGCCGGGCGTGCGCGTTGGTGTCTCGGTTGCGGTGGCCTCGCCGGCGGGCGTCGCCTCACCGGTCGCGGTGGCCTCGGGCGTCGTCTCCGACTCGGGGTCCTCGACTTCGATGATGTCGATGCCGGCGATCACGTCGCCCTGTGGCTGGTTCGGCTGGTCGGGGTTTCGCGGGGTGACGTCGTCCAGGACGCCCATCCCCTCCGTCACCCAGCCGAAGACGGTGAACTCGCCGTCGAGGTTCGGCGTCGGGCCGAGGGTGATGAAGAACTGCGAACCGCTGACTCCGAGGGACGACTTCGCCATCGAGAGCGCGCCGCGCTCGAAGTCGATGTCGTTGGTCTCGGGCGTCACGAAGTAGCCCGGGCCACCGCTGCCGGTCCCGACCGGGTCGCCGGCCTGCGCCACGAACCCGGGCAGCACGCGGTGGAACGTCAGCCCGTCGTAAAACTGGTTCCGCGCGAGGAAGACGAAGTTGTTCACGTAGCCGGGCGCCTCATCTTCGAGAAGGTCGATCCGCACCTCGCCGCCGTCCTCCAGGCGGATCACCGCGTGGTAGTCGATGCCCTCTTCGAGGGCCATCTCCGGCTCGGAGGCGTACTGGCGGTTGATGACTTCCTCGGTCGGTGTCGCATCCGCGGGGTCAGTCGGCTCGGGCGTCTCAGTCGCCTCGGGCGGCTCGATGTCCGTGGTGCCGAGGCCGGACGCGAATGCGCCGGCGCCCACGCTGAGGATCATGAAGACGATCCCGATGATGAACAGGATGCGGCCGTTCCGCTGCATCCAACCCATGATCCCCGGGAACTCGACCTGCTGCAGTGGCGGTTCGGTGTTGTGCTGGCGCTGCTGCCGTGCGCGGTCGCGCCGCGTCCGACGGTTATCCCTACCCAAGAGGCCTCCGCGTGCCAGACCACTCGCGCGAAACCTCGGCGCGCTCACGACCGCGATCGGCGGGCGCGTGCACGAGGCAGGCAAGGGTCGCTTGATGGATCAGTGGTACCCCCGGCAGGATTCGAACCTGCGCCCCTGGCTCCGGAGGCCAGTGCTCTATCCCCTGAGCTACGGGGGCGTCCTTCGCAGTGTATCCAGCGCATTCCGCGGGGAACAATCGACGAGTGATCGAGGGCGTCAGGGCAGACTCGCGAAGAACGCCGCGACGTCGTCGGCGAACAGTTCGGGCTGCTCCATCGCCGCGAAGTGACCACCGCGCGCGGGCTCGGAGTAGTGCACGAGATTGAACGCCCGCTCCACCATCGAGCGCGGCGCTGCCCACGGCTCCTTCGGGTACTTGGCGTAGCCCACGGGCACCTCGAGCCGTTCGGGCGCCCTCGGCGTCCGGTCACGCTCCGAGTAGATGCGTGCCGCTGAGGTCATGGAGCCGGTGAGCCAGTAGATCATCACGTTGGTCAGCAACAGGTCGCGGTCGATGGCCTCCCAGAGGTCGCCGCTATCGCCGCCGTGGTCTGACCACGCCCAGAACTTCTCGAGGATCCACGCGAGCAGACCGACCGGAGAGTCGGTCTGCCCGTAGCCGAGCGTCTGTGGCTTGCTGCGCTGGATCCACGAATACCCCGTCTCCTGCCGGTCGAAACGTGCGCGGTAGTCGAGGAACGCTTGCTCCTCCTCGGTCGGGTCTTCCGGTGCGGGCGTCATCGCGAAGTTCACGTGGACGCCCACCACGGCCTCCGGGTGCCGCCGGGCAATGAGCGGCGCGATCCATCCGCCCCAGTCACCACCCTGGACGCCGTAGCGCTCGTACCCGAGTTCCAGCATGAACCCGTGGAGGCGGTCCGCGATCCGTTCGGGTGACATCCCGGGCGCCCTCGCGGGCTCCGAGAACGCGAACCCCGGCAGCGAAGGCACGATCACGTCGTACCCCGCCTCGGCGAGGAGTCGCGACGACTCGAGGTGCTCGACGAACGACCCCGGCCAACCGTGGATGAGCATGATCGGTAGCCGTCCTGCTGACCCGAGCGAGACCATCGCGTGGATCTCGCCGTCCTCGTCGGGGCCTCGGATGTGGGACCGCCGGTTGAGGAGTGCCTGCCACTCGAACCAGTCGTAGTCGCGCGCCCAGTACGACACGAGGTCGCGGAGCACGGCGTCGTTGGTTCCGGTTGACCAGCCCGTGTCCCACCCCACGTCGGGCCACCTCGTCGCCGCGAGACGACGCTTGAGGTCGTCGATGGCGCGCGACGAGAACTCGATGCGGAACGGGCGGAGCTGATCCATGGGCTGAATCCTAGCGCCGCTAGTCCGCGCCACGCCGCCGATACTGGATTGCCTCGGCGAGGTGGACGGTCTCGATGCGGTCGGAGCCCGCGAGGTCGGCGACGGTGCGAGCCACCTTCAGGACGCGGTGGAACGCTCGAGCTGACAGCCCGAGTTGCTGCATCGCGCTCTCGAGGAGCGGCTGTGCCTCCGGGACGAGGGCGTCCTGGCAGAACTTCCGCACCTCGGTCGGACCCATCTCGGAGTTCGTGAGGACGCGCGTCCCGCGGAAGCGCGCCGTCTGCCGATCTCGCGCCTCGACGACGCGGGCACGGACGACCTCAGAGCGCTCGCCCGAGGGCTCGCCGGTGAGCTCCTTCAGGTCAACCCGCGGCACGTTCGAGAACAGGTCGATGCGGTCCATCAGCGGCCCGGAGACACGTCGCTGATAGCGCGACACGGATGACTCCGGGCAGGTGCATGGCTTCACCGAGTCGCCGTAGTAGCCACACGGACACGGATTCATCGCAGCCACGAGCAGAAAGCGCGCCGGGAACGTCACCGAGCCTCGCGCCCGTGAGATCGTCACCGCGCCGGACTCCAGCGGCTCCCGCATCGACTCGAGTGCATTCGTGGAGAACTCCGGGAACTCGTCGAGGAACAGCACCCCTCGATGCGCCAGGCTCACCTCGCCCGGCCGGATCGCGCTGCCCCCGCCCACGAGACCGGCGTGGGAGATCGTGTGGTGTGGCGAACGGAACGGCCGGTCCCGCAGGAGCGGGTTCTCCCGGCTGAGGAGTCCCGCGACCGAGTAGATCTTCGACACCTCGATCGTCTCGGCGGGCGAGAGCGGCGCGAGGAGCCCCGGGAGCGCCCTCGCGAGGAGCGTCTTGCCATAGCCCGGTGGGCCCTGCATCAGCACGTTATGTCCACCCGCGGCGCCCACCTCCAGCGAGCGCTTCACGTGCTCCTGGCCCTGCACCGTCGCGAGGTCATGCACCTCCATCGGCACTTCGCAGGCAGTGGGCGGAAGTGGAGGTGGCCAACGCTCGGGAGGGTCCTTCAACTGCTCGAGAGTCTCGAGGCCGAGGACGCGCAGTCCTCCGACGAGGCCGGCCTCCGCGGTGTCCTCATGCGGCACGACCGCCGCCGAGAAGCCCTCCGCGGCACACATCGCCGCGAACGGCAGCACCCCCGCGACGTGTCGCAACCGTCCGTCGAGCGACAACTCCCCGAGGAGCGCGGCGTCCGTGAAGTGGTTCGGAATCTGCCCCGACGCCACGAGGATCGCGACGGCGATCGGGAGGTCGTAGACCGGCCCCTCCTTCCGCACATCGGCCGGCGCGAGGTTCACCGTGATCCGGCGGAGGGGGAACTCGAACCCTGCGTTCTTCACGGCAGCGCGCACGCGTTCGCGCGCCTCCTGCACCGCCGTGTCCGGCAACCCCACAATGTTGAACGCTGGCAACCCGCTGCCGATATCCACTTCGACATCGACGGGGATGCCCTCGATGCCCCGAAACGCCACCGACCGGACCTTGGACAGACTCATGTCGCGCCCTTCCCGCAGAGCGAGCGTATACGAACATACGTTCTTCTCTCGGTCGAAGTGGCACAAGGCTGTGATGGTCCTGTGTGGACGGACGGCCTCATATCCCTCGTGGCGTTCAGCAGGTCCTCAGAGAGTTGCAGCCCGTCCAGCCCACAACGCGCCCTAAACACACTGCACCTATCGTCCGCGAGGAGGGAGGCTGCGTGCCCATCTACCCGTTCGCCTGCACCCAATGTGGCGCCGAGTTCGATGTCGAACGATCCGCCGAGGACGCCGCGCGCGCAGTCGCCTGCCCCCTGGACGCTGCCGTGGCGCGACGCGTCTACGGCGTGGTTCCGGCTGGCAGCCGCGCCGCTCGACCGCAGGCGGCCCCGTTCGGCACCTACTGGCACGACCACGGGCCAGGCACCGAGCCCCACCTCCACGGCGCCGGCCTGCCTGCTGACTAGCCACCTACCGACCGAGGAGTCCTGATGACTACGAGTTCGCAGCCTCAAGCCGTCCACAGCCCGAAGATCCTCGGGCCTGAGCCGCGCATTCATCCGGAGGCGAGGGTGTCGCAGTCCTCGCTCGGCGCGTACTGCGACATCGGTGCGATGACCTCGATCGTGGAGTCGACCGTTGGCGACTACACGTACCTGGTCGACCAGTGCAGTGTGATCTACTCGACAATCGGGAAGTTCTGCTCGATCGCCTCGCACACCCGCATCAACCCCGGGAACCATCCGATGTGGCGGGCCACCCAGCATCACATGACGTATCGGCGCGTCGCATACGGGTTCGGTGAGGCGGACGACGCCGAGTTCTTCCAGTGGCGCCGAGACCAGGCAGTGACCATCGGCAACGATGTGTGGATCGGTCACGGAGCGATCGTCCTCCCGGGAGTCAGCGTCGGTGATGGTGCCGTGGTCGCAGCCGGCGCCGTCGTCTCGAAGGATGTCGAGGCGTACACGATCGTCGGCGGTGTCCCAGGGCATCCGATCAAGGAGCGATTTCCGCGCGACATCGCTGCCGCGATGCAACGGATTGCCTGGTGGGACTGGGGCCGGGCGACCCTCGAGGAGCGCTTTGACGACATCGCCGGCGACGCCGAGGCGTTCGTCAGCATGTATGGGTAGACCGGTACCCAGCGGCGGCCGGCTGCGGGTTGTCACCATCAACACCGGAAAGTGTGACGGGCCCTACCGCGCACGGCTGAGCGCGCTCCTCGCGGGCCTCGGTGCGCTGGATGTCGATGTCATCCTCGCGCAGGAGGCGTTCGAGACCATCGAGGGCTCGGCCTCGGTTGCCTTCTCAACACCGCAGTTCCTCGCGACCGGACTGGGCATGCACCTGGCGTCGTTCCGGCTCCGGGAGAAGCCGCGTGAGGTAGAAGGTGTCGCGGTCGACTCCTACTCCGGCCTCGCCACGCTCTCGCGATGGCCACTCTCGGACGTGAAGCCACGGGCGCTTTCGGGCGACCCCGACGACGGCGACCGAGGCGTCCTGTTCACCGCGGTCGAGACGCCCGTCGGTGTGATGCGCACCGCGAACACGCATCTGACACACCTACGCCACCGAGATGACCTGCGCATGCAACAAGCGCGCGAGATCATCGACGACCCATGGTGGCATGGCCCGGCGCGCCTCCGCCTCCTCGGTGGCGACCTGAACGCCCGCCCTGAGCACGAGGTGCACGCGGTCCTCCGAGGAGCAGAGGGCGAGGCCAACTGGGCCAACGGCGCCAGGTGCCGCGGACTCGACTCCTTCGAGGTTGCGGGCGACCTCAGCGCCGCACCGACGATCCGCCGGGAGACCTCGGGGGGCGTGGTCGAGGCGCGCCTCGACTACCTCTACCTGCTTCTAGGGCAAGGGGACGATGCTGCGGTGGAGGTCAGCCACGCTCGCGTCGTGTTGGACGAGCCCCTCGGGGGTGTCCTACCGAGCGACCACTTCGGGGTACTGGCGGAGCTGACCCTCGCCTAGAGCGTGTGGCCGCGCCCCCCCGGACTACGAGGTGACCGCGAGCCCGCTCTCAACCGCGACCTGAACGTGCGGACGTCCAATGATCACGTTGCCGGCGAAGACGAGCCCGGCCTCCTGCCTGGCGCGGCTCCGGTCCGCGGTGTGCCAGAAGTGGCTCAGGATCAGCGCCTTCACGCCCGCGCGCATCGCGACCTGACCGGCCTCAACCGCAGACATGTGCGTCCTCGGGTCGTGGTGGTCGGGAGCGCCACCTCCGAGGGTGGCCTCGGCAAGGAACACGTCCGCACCAACGGCGGCAGCCTCGAGCTCGGGACAAAGGATGGTGTCGGACGAGTAGACCAGGCGCGACCGTCCGTCGTCCATGGCATCCCGTGCGACGGGATGCCATGGACGACGCGGAACGGTCGCACCGTCAGGTCCCCGACGGTCAACGGCGCCTCTGGCTCGTACTCGTGGATGTTGAGCGCGCCCTCGAAGAACGGCTGTGTCTTCGAGATCGCTTCGCTCACCGCCTGCAGTTGATCTCGGCCACCCGGCGGGAGGTAGACGTCGAGCGGCCGCGAACGGCCGTCCCCGTAGCGCAGCCCGTACCGCATCGCGATCAGGTCGATGTAGTGGTCCGGATGCATGTGGCTGACGAAGATCGCCGACAACTCGGAGAGCGCCGTGTGCTGTAGCAGGTTCCCGACGATCCCGCTGCCGCAGTCCAGCAGGACGCGATCGCGACGCCGGCGGCCGCCGGTGACGAGATAGCTGGACGAGGCATCGCCGGCCCCCGGCTGGGACGCCGAGGAACCGAGGACGGTCAGTCTCATCCCGTCCTCGGCGGTGCTCGCCGGGCGAATCACGCCGTAAGCACCCGCTCGCGCGGCAGACTGTTCGCGTTCGCGAACACCGGTCGCCCGCGATAGGTCACGGCCTGGACGAGCGGACGCCCTTCGACGACTTCGACCAGGGCGAGGTCCGCGCTCAGGCCGACCTCGATGCGCCCTCGGTCAGTCATGCCGAACGCAGCGGCGGGGTTCGTCGACACCATCTTCACCGCCTGCGGCAGCGTGGAGAGGCCCATCTCCACCAGCCGGAAGACAGAGAGCATCAGCGACGGCGAGTGGTAGTCGGCGCAGATGATGTCCGCCAAACCGAGCGACACGAGCTCGGCGGCGTCGGAATTCCCGCTCGTCGAGCCGCCCCGGACGATGTTCGGCGCGCCGACGGTGATCCACATGCCGAGCTCGCGAGCGCGCGCGGCGGCCTCGTTGGTGATCGGGAACTCCGCCACCGTCGCGCCCAGGCTGTGCATGACCTCCACCTTGTCGGTGGTGTCGTCATCGTGCGATGCGAGGACAAACGGCTGCCGTGCGAACTCGCTGGTCACCATGTTGTAGACGGCCGGGACGGTCTCGGTGTCGTTCACGCGCTCGCTGATGCGCCGCTCGATCTCGGCAGCCGCGTCGAACGAGGGGTCGTTGGCGCGGTAGGCCTCCATGGTCTTCTTGAACGTCTCCAGGTCGCGGTACTGGCCCTGGCCCGGTGTGTGGTCGTTGAGCGACACCGCCTGGATGTCACATGCCCGCATCGACTCGAACAGCGGCGGCACACCCGAGGGCGTCCACATATCGAGTCGGTGGAGCACCTGGTGGTCCATGTCCGCCGCGGCGCGCCCCGCTCGGATGATCGCGGTGCGGGCCGCGGCGTCCTCGATCGTGCGCTCGCTTCTCGCCATCACGGCGAACGTGATCGCGTGGTAGGAGGTCGTAACGCCCGACGCGAGCGCGCGGCGCTCGTAGTTGTGCAGGGCGAACGCCGGCGGCAGAGCGGCGCGCGGCCGTGGGTTGATCTCGTTCTCGAGGCCGTCGTTGTGTGTGTCGATGATGCCGGGCATCAGGTACATGCCGTGGGCAGCGTCGAGGACCGTCGCGTCCTCCGGCACTGGTGTGGACGCGCACGGCCCGAACTCGGCGATCTTGCCGTCACGGACGATGAGGTTCGCGTCCTCCAGGACGGAGTCATCGAGCACGATGTTCGCGTGGGTGAATGCGACCGTGGTGTTCGTCATGCTCACTCTTCTTTCGCCTGCTCTTCATCTCCTGGGAGAGGGTGTGTGTGCGCTATGCGAACTCGGCGGCAACCGCCTCGATGTATCCGGGGATGTCGACCTCACCCAGCGGGCCGTGCTGTGCGACGCGCCCGTCCTCCAGGACGATCACGTTGTCGGCGAGCTGGGTGAGCATCTCGATGTCGTGGAAGATGCCGATCATGGCCGTGCCGTTCGCCTGCGCTCGGCGGACTATCTCCAGGACGCGCGCCCGGTTCTCCGAGTCCAGCGCCGAGGTCGGCTCGTCCAGCAGCAGTAACCGCGGCGGGTCGACGAGCGCGCGCGCGACGTTCACGCGCTGCTGCTCGCCACCCGAGAAGAGCGAGGGGTACGAGGACTGGAGATCAGGCCCGATCCCGAGCATCCCGAGGACCTCGGCGGCGCGTGGGCGCGCCTCGTCCGAGTCGCCACCCCGGTTCACGATCACGGAAGCGACCACGTCGATGGCGGGAACGCGCGGGGGTGCCTTCAGGAACTGCGAGACGTAGTGAATCTCCGTACGGCGCAGCCGGATCATCGTGCGCTCGTCCGTGCTGAGGAGGTCGACGGTTGAGCCCTCGGCGGTGCGGAACATGGCCGTCCCGCCGTCCGCGAGGTAGGTGCGGTTGAGGCACTTGATCAGGGATGACTTGCCGGCGCCGGACGGACCGACGATCCCGAGGAACTCGCCTGGGGCGAGGTCGAACGAGACGCCTCGAAGGGGGTCAACGCGCTTCCCGTCCAGGATGTGGAGGGTGATCTGCTTCTGGATATCTCGGACGGAGAGCAGCGGTTCAGTCACGCGCCCAGCCTGCCTCTCGGTAGTCGTTGGTTAGTGCGTCACGCAGTTCACGAGGAGCTGCGTGTACGGGTGCTGGGGGTCTTCGAGGATCTGGTCGGTCAGGCCGGACTCCACGACGTGCCCGTCCTTCATGACGAGCGTGCGGTCTGCCAGCAGGCGGATCACGCCGAGGTCGTGCGAGACGACGATGGCCGTCATGCCGAGCCGGTGCTGGATGTCCCGCACGAGGTCGAGCACGCCCGCCTGCACGGAGACGTCAAGCCCAGTCGTGAGCTCATCGAGGAGTACCAGCGCCGGGTTGTTCGCCAGCGCCTTCGCGATCTGAACCCGTTGCTGCATGCCGCCGGAGAAGAACGCCGGGAAGTCGTCCATCCGGTCCAGCGGGACCTCGGTGCGGCTGAGGTAGTCGCTGGCCTTGTCGCGGACGTCCGCGACCTTGCGCCAGTCAGCGGCGAGCAGGCGCTCCGCGATGTTCCCGCCGGCGGTCACCATGAGGTTCAGACCCTGCCGTGGGTTCTGGTAGACCATCGACATGTCATGCGTGCGCAGCCGGCGCCGCTCGCGGCGGTCGGCATCCCAGATGTTGCGGGTGCCTTCGTGGAACGGGGCGAGGTACGCCTCACCCGACGTGGGGATCACGTCCTGGAACAGGCACTGAAGGACAGTGCTCTTGCCCGATCCGGACTCGCCGACAATGCCGAGCACCTCGCCTGAGTAGAGGTCGAACGAGACATCCTCACAGGCGACGATCTCGCCTCCACTGGCGGTCGGGTATCGCTTCGTCAGCCCGCGCACGCTGAGGAGCGGCTGCTCTACGCCGGCCTCGGTTGCGAGGCCCGAAGTTCCGGTTAGCGCTTCCACTGGATGTCCACCTCCTGGCCGGCGAGGACCTTGTCCGCGTAGTTGGTGTCGGACGCAGTCCAACGGGTACTGCCGTCCTCGGTGGGGGACTCGACGAGGTAGAGGTCCTTCGCGCCGGACACCGCGCACTCCTTGCCGTCGAAGTGCTCCGTGTCGAACGGGTAGTCGTCGAACTCGAGCGGCTCGACGTTCGTGAACGGGGGGACGGCGTAGATGCGCTTCTCGCGGCCGGCGCCGAAGAGGAAGAGGCAGCGGGCGTCGTCGAGCTTGGGGATGTCCCAGCGCGGGATCGGGCTGGGGGCCATCACGAAGCGGCCGTTGACCAGCACGGGGTACCCCGCGCCGGCGCTCACTTCACCGCGCCGCACGATGTCCTCGTATAGGGCGAGCCACATCCGCGAGTAGTCCATCTCGGCGTGCATCGCCCGGGCGGCGGCGACGGAGCGCTCCACCATGCGGAGGGGCTCCGGGATCGGTACCTGGAGGATGAGGATCTGCCCCTCGCGCATCACTTCCTCGGGGATGCGGTGGCGCGACTGGATGAGCGTCGCCTCGGCGGTGTCGAGGGTCTCCGTGGCGCCGGTGGTCTTCGCGATCAGCCGGCGGAGGTTGACCGCGTTCACGGAGGCGTCGTCGCCCTGGTCGATGACCTTGATCGCGTCGTCGCCGCCCACGAGGGCGAGCGTGAGCTGGAGGCCACCCGTGCCCCAGCCGCGTGCGATCGGCATTTCGCGTGATCCGAACGGCACCTGGTGCCCGGGGATCGCGACGGCCTTCAGGATGGTGCGGCGGATCTCCCGCTTCGCCATGTCGTCCAGGAAGGCGAACGAGTAGCCGGCGAACTGCGTCCCGCGCTCCTCGAGGAGTGTGCTGACCTTAGGCATTGGTGCGCGCCGCCTTCACCAGTTCGCGGACCTTGCTGGTGCGGGCGAGCGACGCCTGGAAGTCGACGTAGTGCGGGAGCTTGAGGTGCTCCACGAATCCCATCGCCTCGATCGCATCGCAGTGGTAGAGGACGTATTCCTCGTCCTCGATCACGTTGCCGCTCTTGTTCTCCTTCTTGAGGGAGCCGTCGATGATGCTCATAGAGATCGCCTTCCGCTCGTTGCGGCCGACGACCACGCCGTAGCCCATCGTGTAGTCGGGGCGGTCCTGGTGCTTCGTCGCCTGCCCGCCCACGATCTGGTAGCACTCGGTCACGGGGACCCAGCCGATGCGGACCGCGCGCCCTGTCACCGGGTGCGAGATCTTGACGGGGAGGTCGCCCTGCCGGAGCTCGCCGATGTAGCCGTGCGCGCCGCCGTAGCCACGCATACCGGCATAGGCCAGCGAGAGCAGCGCGCCAGTCTCCGCACGCGCCAGCACCTGCAGCCGTGCCGAGCGACCGGCGGGGAAACGCAGCGGCTCACGAGTGACATCGAACGGCTCGTCGTCGACGCGGCGTTCGGGGGCCGGCGACATCAGCTCCTGCTCCCGCAGGACGTCGATCACGAGCGGGAACTCGTCGTCGTCCGGCACCGTGCCGTCGGCGCTCGGCGTCACCGGCTGAGGGGTGCCGCCCTCGACGAGCGAGAAGTCGACGAGGCGCTGCGTGTAGTCGCGGGTGCGGCCCAGCACCTGCCCGCCGGGAATGTCCCGGAAGGCCGAGGAGATCCGGCGCGTGATACGCATCTCGCGCCCCGTCGAGGCGAGCGAGTAGCCGACGCGCGGCAATGTCGTGCGGTAGGCCCGCAGGAGGAATGACGCCTCGATCGGGTCGCCCTCGGCCTGCTTCACGGCGAGCGCGCCGAGTTCGACGTCGTAGACGCCGCCCTCGCCCATCACCTGGTCGGTGATGAGCTGGAGGTGTCCAGCGACCTGGCCGATCTCGACGACGTCATCGCCCTCGGTGACCTGGTTGTGGATGAGCTTCTCGGCGTGCTCGATCGCTTCGAGGCCGCCCCGGACTGACGAGTACCCCATCAGGACACCCCTTCGGTCGCACCGGCCATGGCCGGGGTGAGCAGGTCGATCTGCGTACTGCGCGGGAGACCGGCGATCCGGCCCTCGCCGTCCACGAGCAGCAGGTCGATTCCCGTCGGGAACGGGCCGGTGCGCTCGTTCCGGGCTTCGATGACCTCGCGGTCCAGCCCGCCGAGGCGGAGCACGGTTTCGCCATCCACGCCAGGGCCGCTCAGGCGCAGGGCGAGGTCACCCTCCCCGACGCTGACGCAGCGGACGACGACTGTGGCCGAGCGCTCGGGCTCCTCGAGGGGGCCCTCTACCGCCTGGTCGATGACTCGACGGGCGTTCGCGGCATCCGTGAAGACGTAGCCAGCCCGGTCGAGTGAAGCGGTGCGCGCACCGGTGCGGCGAAGGATGGCGTCCTCCAGTGCCGTCCCGTTCTCGACGGCGACGTGGAACGTCACCTCGTGGTCGAGGAACGACTGCGCGATGGCGACGACGCCATCCCACCCCGCGTCGGTCGAGATCGCGGCCGACGAGGCGTTCGTGAGCACCTCGACGGTGCCGGGCATCGACATCGCGGAGAGCATCGCGCGGAAGGTGGCCTGCTCGAGGGCGGCCGGCTGGCTGATCTGCGGAACGGTGGTCATGTCACATCCTCGAATCGCACGCGGGTGGGAGCGATGAGCGACCAGCGGTCGGCCCACTCCTGCTCGGACGCCTGCTGGGCTGCGGCGAGGAAGGCCTCGATGCGGGGGGAGAGCGCGTGTTCGGCCTCAAGTGCCGCGTCGATGACGGCGCCGGCGAGGGCGCGCTCCAGCGACTTGCCCATCACCATCGCGTAGCCGCGGTGTGTCCCAGCGGCGACTTCCGCCTCGGAGACCGTGACCTCCGTGAAGTTGAACGGCAGTCGCTCGGACGGCTCCTCCACGCGGACCATCAGCAGACCCACGGCGGGGCCGCGCGTGACTTCGACCTCGAACGAGTCGAGGACGTCATCGGCCAGCGCGACCAACCCCGCAGGGTCGGCGCAGGCGATGGCCTCCAGGCGTGCCTCACGTTCCATCTGTGCTCCAACCACTTATGTCTGGCGTACCGGTTGGCTTCCTGGGGAGGAACGGGGCTGCGGAAGCCCTCGTCTGTCACGCTCCTACGAGCAGGATCGCGGGCCGTTAGGGCTGGGTTACGGGGAGTTCATGAGTCCGAGAATTGATGAGTTGTCATCGCGCTATCGGAGAGAGATCAAAGAGGCCCGGCGCAAGCGCCGGGCCTCTTCTGTCCACTGGACCGCGGCCCGAGGGCTCGCCGTGCGGTCGTTAGCTTTCCGCCAGCTCCTTCAGGTCCAGGTCGAGCAGTCGCGCAATGTCGCGGAGCGAGTTGTAGTACTGGTCCAAGGACTCGAGTCCCAGGTCCGCGGAGGGGTCCACGTACCAGCGACGCGATCCCTCGACCTCAGCGGGGTTGTCCTTGATGCCCAGGTACACCTCGCGCAGCGTGTCCTTCAACGTCTCGGGGAGGTCGCTGCGGACGGCGAAGGGGGTGCTGGGGATCGGGTCCGTCTGGGCGATGATGACGATCTTGCCGTCCTCGCAGGAGTCGTAGAGGGCCTGGATCTCTTCCGCTGTGCGAGGAGCGCCGCCCACACGGCCGTCCTCCCAGAAGCACCCGTCGGCCTGTCCTTCGTTGATCTGCGTCAGCAGGTTGCCCTCAAAGGTCGCGGCTCCCTGCACGTTGTCGTTCTGCAGCGCGATCACCGAGGAAGGGTGGCTACCCGCAAACACCGTGCTCATTTCGCTGTCCGGGTCGATGCCTTCCGTGATCAGGCGCGTCTTCGGCGCGAGGTGGCCGGAGGTCGAGGCCGGGTCGACGAAGGCGAAGTCAGTCCCGCGCAGGTCCTCGAGGGTCTCAATGCCATTCCCCTTCTTCGTGAGGATCAGGCTGTAGTAGTGAGGCAAGCGGGACTCGTCGTAGACGCACACCTCTTCGCTCGACGAGCAGGAGACACCGACCGCCAGCGCCTCGGCGCGGGCCTCCTGGACGGCCAGCACGTAGGCGAACGGGCCCACTTGCATGCCATCGACACGGCCGGCGCGCATCGCCTCGATCACCGCGCCGTACGAGGTGCCCGTGAAGATCTCGACGGGCATGCCGAGCTGCTCTTCCAGGTAGAGCCGGTGAGGCTCCACGCGCTCGAGTACCTCGTCCGCGTCGTCGCCGCCGAAGTAGCCGAGGCGGAGCGTGTCCGGCCAGCCCTCACGCGGATCCTCGGTGGCCTCAGGAGTGGTGGCGACGGCTTGCGATCCGGTGCTCGCGCCTGTCGAGGTGTTCGTTCCTGGTGTGGCCGTGGCCACCTCTTCGTCCTCGCCGCAGGCGACTGCTCCGAGCAGCGCTACGACGCTGGCCGCGGCGAGCATTGAGCTGCGCCAGCCGAGTCGAGTGAAGTTCATTCGAGTTGTCTCCCTTGGTGCGTTGAGTTCCCAATGCGCGTCCTGCCGACCTGGGGTTCGACCAGGAACGAACGGCCCCGTCGATTGGACGGGGCCGGATGCCCACTAGATGAGTTTGCTGCGGAGCCAGTCGCTGAAGCGGTCCACGATGGTCACCATCAGGATGATGAAGATCAGTGCGCCCAGCAGCCGGTCGTACTGGAACAGCGCCATGTACTTCGTGATGGTGAAGCCCACGCCGCCAGCGCCCACGAGTCCGAGGATTGTGGCCGAGCGGACGTTCGTCTCGAACAGCAAGAGCGAGTACGACGTGACCATCGGTAGGGCCTGCGGAAAGACTGAGTAGAAGATGGCCTGCATGCGGTTCGCGCCCGTCGCCTGGATCGCCTTCACCTGCTGCGGGTCGATGGCCTCGATGGACTCGGCGTAGACCTTGCCCATGAACCCGACGGATCCGATGCCCAGCGCGAGCACGCCGCCGAACGGCCCGAGGCCGACGGCCGACACGAAGATGAGCGCGAAAATCAAGTCCGGGATCGCCCTGTTCCAGTTCAACACCATCCGTGAGGCCTGGTAGATCGCCGGATGCGGTGACACGTTCCGCGCCGCAAGGAGCGCGAAGGGGATCGACAGGAAGATCGCGAGCGTCGTGCCGATGATCGCCATCTGCACCGTCTCGATGATGGCGAAAATGATCGTCGGCATCGGGAAGGTGATGCTCTCGAACCCGACTCGCGGGACGGTGAAGAACACCAGGTCGATCGGGGGCGTCTTTAGAACGTCCTGTTGCGTCTCGAACGCCGGCGGGAACATCCGCGTGAGGAAGTCCCAGATGTTCGGGATGCCCTCGATGAACGTGCGTGGCGAGGCGTCCGTGCCGGCGATGCCCCAGAGGTAGGCGATCGTCAGCGCGACGAAGAGCCCGATCACGCCCAGCGATATCTGCGGCCAGGTCCGCAGGAGGTCGGCGCGATCGACGGTGTTCGGGACTGGTGCGTTGCCCGAGGTAGCTCCGGTGGCAGCCATTAGCGGCGACCTCGAACGGACTCGCCACCGGCGAGGGCGTCAACCTTCGGGTCGACCTCTCCGAGGAGGCGCGCAGCCTCCTCGTCCAGTCGCACGGCGGCTTTAGTCGCCTCAGCCAGCACCGTCCGGCCGTAGACCTTCGGTGCGCGGTCGAAGCGGTAGGTGCGGTTCAGGACATCGTCCGTGATGCCATCGGCGGGGCCGTCGTAGACGACGGTGCCCTGGGCGATGGCGACGAAGCGGTCGCAGAACTCGGAGGCCAGCTCGACGTCATGGATGTTGATCAGTGTGGCGACGCCCGTCTCGCGGGCGACGCGGACGAGATCCGCCATCACCTGCTCGGCGAGTTCCGGGTCGAGGCTCGCGACCGGCTCGTCGGCCAGGATGAGGGTGGGCTGCTGCGCGACGGCGCGAGCGATGCCGACTCGCTGCTTCTCGCCACCTGACAGCCGGTCCGCGCGGAACTTCGCGCGATGCAGCATGTTTACACGCTCGAGCGCCTCGACGGCGATCTCGCGGTCTTCCTTCGTGAAGTGGAACGCCCAGGTTGCCTGGCTCTGGTTCCGCCCGAGGCGTCCGGCGAGCACGTTGTGCATCACTGACAGCCGCTCGATGAGGTTGTACTCCTGCCAGATGAAGCCGATGCGCGACTCCAGCTCGCGGACCTCAGCGCCGCTCGCCTTCATCAGGTCAACGCCGCCGCAGACGAGTTCGCCGGACGCTGCCCGCTCGAGCCCGTTGATGCACCGCAGGAGCGTCGACTTGCCCGCGCCAGAGCGACCGATGATGGCCACCACTTCACCCTCGGCCACATCGAGGTCGATCGAGTTCAGTGCCTGGTACCCGTTCGGGTACACGTGCCGGAGGTTTCGTACTTTGAGCATCCGCTTGCCTCTCAGAGCCCGTGGCTCGCCCCGCGGGGCTGCTGGCGCCCCGCGGGGCGCGCTCTTGTTGGCGGGAGATCCGCACGCAACGCCACTCAACCACGGTCAACACCGCCGTGAGTGGAGTGAGCGCGTCGACGTAGGCAGCGTGGCAGGCGAGCGAAGACGCCGAATCAACGCAGCGTCAGGACGACGGCAATGGTGGGTTAAGGAACGGCATCGCATGATTTGGGCCGGTTAGGGACGGGAGCACGAGGCGCACGCACGCTATTGGCATGGCGCACGTCAGCATTCGCGAAACCTTGCTCGTCCTGGCTGCGCTGCTGATCAGTGGCCTTGTGACCGTCGTCGTCCTCGCACGGGACGGTAGCCCTGAAACGCGGTGGCGTTTCGAGTTCGGATCCCCGGTCGGTGCCGGGCCCGCGATCCACTCCGGCATCGTGTACTCCGGATCCGAAGCAGGCGGGGTCGCGGCCCTCGACGCGCCGACAGGCGAGGCGCTGTGGGAGGCGTCGGTTGACGCCACCCCACGGGGCTTGATCCGGACGGACGGGACGCGGATCTACTTCCGCACTGACGAAGGCGACGTGTTCGCCCTCGTCGCCGCTACCGGCCACCTGGCATGGCGCGTGTCCGTTGAGGGCGGCGTAAACACCCCGCTCCTGTCAGGCGACGACGTCATCGTCGCAAGCCGACGCGGCGAGGTGTTCGCTCTCGATGCTGCAACCGGCGAGGAACGATGGCTCACGGACTCGGGGCGGACACTTCGTGCCGATCCCGCACTCGTCGGATCGCAGGACGAAGTCGTCGCGGTCGGCGACATCGGCGGACGCCTCCACACCTTCGCTGCCGACTCAGGGGAACCACTCGGCGAGGAACTCCTCGGTGACGAGTTTGCCGGCCCGCCCCTCGCCACGGGCAGCGGGCTCATCGCGGCGCTACGCCCGGCGATCGTCGCTGTCCGCGACGACGACACGAAGACATGGCGGGCGGAGACCGGCGAACCAAACCGGCTCCCGATGGTCGAGCAGGCTGGAGTCCTGTACGTGGATGCGAGCCCCGACCTCTTGGCCATCAACGTCGCGACAGGCGAGATGCTCTGGCGGTATACGTCGCCTGCCCTCGTCGTCACGTTCGGCATCGGCGAGACGCTCGCAGTCGCCGGGATGCATACCGGCGAGGTCCACGGCATCGACCTGGCGACGGGTGAGCGCCTCTGGCGCTACCGCACGAACGAGGCAGTCCGCGGCGCGCCCGTCATCGACGACGCCGCGGGCCTCGCGTACTTCGGGGGACGCGACGGAGTGCTGTACGCGATCGAGATCGGAGCAGCCGGCGAGTGACACCCTTCGGAAGGGCTGCGCCCTAGCCCACCCGAGCATGAGATCGACCATACGTCGCGGCGAGCGAGCTCACTGGCGAGGCGGGTGCGACTGTGACTGAGGCGGAGTACCTCCCCCTCGTGATGATCCCGTGAGCGGCGGGCAGATGGGCCTCGGTCACGAGCGGACGCACGTGGAGACGCTCGATTTTGGCGCGGAGCAACCCGCTACCGACGGCACGATGCCCGGCGGCCCCTGGCACCTCACCGCCGCCGCCGCGGAGCGAGCCGAAGCAGCAGAGGCCTCGCTCGAGCGGGTGTAGCTACACGGCCCGCCATACTGACGGCAAGAGCGCTGCCGACCGACGGTCCCGGGTGACCGGCGCAACTGCGCGCCCGAGACGGGCGCTGGCCTGCCCAGCGGAGGACGATCGGCAGCGCAGGTCGCATTGAACGTGACTGCCGTCGCTGCATACGGCAGCTTCCCCTCTAGACTGGCCGCGCCAACCGGCCTTCCTGCCGGGGTAGTGGGGGGAGGTAGCCATGCTCGAACGCTTCAAGGTGCCGGTAGAGGATCGCGTCTACGTTTCAGCCGACGCGATGCGGGCAGCGACCGAGGAGATCTTTCGGGCGATGAGGCTCCGCGAGGACGATGCCGTCCTCGCGGCGGATGTCCTCATCTCGAACGACCTCTTCGGCATCGAGTCGCACGGCGTGTCGAACATGCTGCGCAGCTACGTCGCGCGCTATCGCGACGGCGAACTGAACCCGACGCCGGACTTCACGATCACTCGTGAGGCGCCTTCGACGGCGGTGATCGACGGCGGTGGCGGGCTTGGGCTGCACGTCGCGCCACGCGCGATGGACGTGGCGATCGAGAAGGCCCGCGACGTCGGCATGGGAGCGGTCTGCGTCTTCAACGTCGGACACATGGGCGGCGCCGGCTACCACGCGCTGCGCGCGCTACCGCACGACATGATCGGCGTAGCGATGTCGTCGAGCGGCGTGCCCTCGGTGTTGCCGACCTTCGGCGCGGTGCCGCGGATGGGCACGAACCCCCTCGCCTGGGCGGCGCCCGCCGCGACGATGCCGCCGTTCCTGCTCGACATCGGCACCTCACAGGTGGCTCAGAACAAACTGCGCCTGGCGCGCCGCGTCGGTGCCAGCGTCGAGCCGGGGTGGATCGCAGCCCCGGACGGCTCCCCGATCATGGAACGCATCCCCGTGCCGGACGACTGCTACCTGCTCCCCCTGGGCGGGACGCGGGAGCAGGGAAGCCACAAGGGGTACGGGCTCGCCGCGATCGTGGACATCATGTGCAGCACGCTGAGCGGCCTCGGCGGAGGGTTCATCGCTCGGGTCCCTGGCTACCACCTGCTTGCGTACCGGATCGACGCCTTCGTGGAGCCCGAGAAGTTCAAGGCGGACATGGACGACTTCCTCCGCGGCCTCACGGAGACGCCGCCCGCGCCGGGGCACGAGCGGGTGGTCTACCCGGGACTCCTTGAGTGGGAGGAGCGTGAGCTCCGACTCCGCGAGGGCATTCCGTACCACAGCGAAGTCATCACCTGGTTCGGCAACATCGGGAGAGAACTGGGGCTGACATTCCCCTTCGTTCAGTAGAACGAACCCCGCCAGCGGGCGGGAGGCCCCGCCTCGCTCTCGTCACGACTGTGGCCAGGCTGAGGGGTATGGACGAGCCACAGCGTTCTGTTTCGCTGGTCCCCGACGTTCTGAAGGCACGATCTCCGAGCACGGGGACGCGCAGTGCCTTCTCGACCAACTTACGAAAGCACACCACGGACGGCCAACGTCGGTTGCCTGCCCCCGCTCCTGCTCCTACGCTGGAATTGTTCACTCGCGAACACGGATGCTCTGATCCGGCGGCTCCCACCACGCGGAGGAGTGACCTATCAGGGGAACGATCTACCCCCGACCCCCGCGCCGAAACCGGAACCTGGCGCGCGCGCGCCGGTATCCATCGGCTGCGCCCGACCCCCGCGCCGCGAGCGCAGACGTCCTCAGGCGGCTCCGGCATGCCGTACCGGTGCTGCTGACAGCGCTGGTCGTCCTCGGCGGGATGGGGACGCCACTCACGGACGGGTCGGCGCTCATGGGCGTCGGCGGGGGATCCTCCTCGGCGACCGCGATGAACGAGGCGTCCGTCCCGCCGCCGGTTGACCTGGCGGCGAGCGTGTCCTCGCATCGCAACGCACGCTCAGGCGGAGTCGCTGGGCCCGGCGCGATCGTCGGTGCCGCGACCGCAGTTTCGCCAGACGCACCGCGCGAGAGCGACGACTCTCCAGGCGATGGGGTAGACGCCTCAGCGACTGCGAGCATCGAGGTGACCGAGGTCGTCGAGGAGCCCCTCCCCGTCTTCTACCAGTACGAGGTGCAGCCCGGAGACACCGTGAGCCAGATCGCGGCTCGGTACGGGATCGCGACCGACTACATCCTCTGGAACAACGTCAACGTCATCGATGACGCCGACTCGCTGGCGACGGGCGCGATGCTCCAGATCCCCAGCGTCGAGGGCATCATCCACTCGGTGCGCGTCGGTGACACCGCCTCCGACATCGCCATGGAGTACGACTCCACGACTCGAAAGATCGTGGAGTTCGAGGCCAACGGCTTCGGCGGAGACCCGAACATGCTTCCCGTGGGCGCGCTTATCCTCGTGCCTGATGGACGTCGAATACCGCCTCCGGCCCCTGACTTCGAGTTCGGCGACCCGTTCGCGCCGGATCCGAACGCGCCAGCCCCCGGTTCGTCCGACCCCGCGCCATCTGACCCGGCGGCGCCGTGGACGCCTCCGGCGCTCCAGCCCCCGCCCGCAGCAGCGCCCTCATGGGTGTGGCCGGCGACCGGTCGCCTGACGAACGTGTTCAGTCCTCGCCACCCGCTCGGGATCGACATTTCGATGATCGTGGACACGCCGATCGCCGCCGCTTCGGCCGGGCAGGTCACGTTCGTGGGAGGCAACCCGTGCTGTTCGTACGGCTACCACGTGATCATTGAGCACGCCGATGGCATGGAGACGCTGTACGCCCACCTGAACGGCATCTACGTGTCGAGTGGTCAGTGGGTTGGTGCGGGCGAGATCATCGGCGGCAGCGGCAACACCGGGTACTCGACCGGGCCGCACCTGCACTTCGAGCTCCGACGGCACGGCGTCTACACCGACCCACTCGGCTATCTGCCGTAGGGGCTCGGGGAACCTCGCGACCGGTATCCTCCGGCGATGCCCACATCCTTCTTCGACGCCAATCCCGCGAACTATGACCGCGCACGCCCGTCGTACCCGGACGCGCTCTTCGAGGATCTCTGGGGCTACATCGACAGACAGTTGCGGGCGCGGCCGAACGTAGTCGAAATGGGGCCCGGCACGGGGCAGGCTACCCGCTCGCTGCTGGCGCGCGGTTGGACCGTCACGGCGGTCGAACTCGGGAGCAACCTCGCCTCGTACCTCGCACAGAAGTACGCCGACGAGGCGAGACTCACCGTCGTGAACGCGGCCTTCGAGGACGCTCCGCTCCCCTTGAGGGCGTTCGATCTCGTGTTCGCCGCCACGGCGTACCACTGGATCGCCCCTGAGGCGCGGTTCGCCCGCCCTCATGCGCTGCTCCGCGAGCGGGGCGTCCTCGCCGTGGTCGACACCGTGCAGGTCCGAGACGACACCGACCGCGGCTACTTCGAGCGCTCGCAGCACGTTTACGCCCGCTACTGGCCCGATCAGGCGACGTTCCGTCCCGCACCGGAGCCGGACGTGGAGCCTCCACTCGTCCACGAGCTGGAAGCGAGCGGCCTGTTCGAGGATGTCCAACTGTGGCGCTACCGCTGGGACCAGCACTACGACGTCGACGCGTACATGGACCTCGTGCGGTCGTACTCGAACACGGCGCAACTCCCGCCCGAGGAACGAGCGCGCTTCCTCGAAGACCTGCGCGAGTTCGTGGCCGCCGAGGATGGCGGCACCGTGATCCGGCCGCTGGTCGTCACACTGGTCGCTGGACGACGGCGCTCGTAGCCTCGGCGCTCGCTAGCCGTTGCCGCCGGTGCGGCGGACTGAGATCACCCCGCGTACCGAGTCGAGGTGCGTGAGCAGGCGCGCGAACTGGCGGCCGCCCTCGGTCTCCACGGTGACCTGCACGATCGTCGTACGGTCCTGCTGCTCGATGGTGCGGACGCCGATCATGTTCACCTGGTACGAGGCGATGATCGTGCTGATGTCGCGCAGGAGGCCGACGCGGTCCCACGCGACCACCTCGACGCTGGCGGTGTAGATGTCGCCCGCCGGCCCCCAGTCGCAGTCCACGACGCGGTCCGCGTTGCCTCGGTGGACGTTGCGGCAGTCGGCGCGGTGCACCGTGACGCCTCGGGCGCGGGTGATGTAGCCGACGATCGAGTCGCCCGGGAGCGGGCGACAGCAGCGCGCCACCTGCACCTGCAGGCCGGTCTGTCCGAGCACGCGGATGCCCTTGCCGCCCTCGGTGCCACCGGGACGGCTCGGCTGCGCCGGCGTCTGGCTCGGCGTGTGCGGCGCATGGGAGACCTCGTGATCGGGCACGAGCTCGACGAGGCGGTTCGAGAGCCGCTGCGATGAGTAGTCGCCCGATCCGAGGGCGGCGTGGAGGTCACGCAGGTCAGCGAAGCCCTGCGACTTCGGGAACTCGGGCGGCACCTCGCGGAGACCGAGGCGCTTCAACTCGCGCTCCAGGTGCTCCTTGCCGCGCTCGATGTTCTCCTCGCGCCGCGAGCGCCGGAACCACTGGCGCACCTTCTGTCGCGAGTGGCTCGATCCGAGGTAGCCGAGCGAGTTAATCAGCCAGTCGCGCGAGGGCCCTCGAGGGGTCTTCGAGCGCATGATCTCGACGACGTCGCCGTTCCGCAACACGGTGTTCAGCGGCACCATGCGGTCGTTGACCTTCGCGCCCACCGTGTTGTGCCCAAGATCCGTGTGGACGCGGTAGGCGAAGTCCACGGGCGTCGAGCCGGCCGGCAGCACGCGCACCTCGCCCTTCGGGGTATAGATGAAGACCTGGTCGCGGAAGACATCGGTCTTGATCGACTCGAGGAAGTCGTCGGTGCCGGAGGCTTCCTGCTGCCACTCGAGGAGGTGGCGCAGCCAGGACATGCGCTCCTCGTACTGCTGGTCGCGCTTCGAGCGCTCTTCCTTGTACTGCCAGTGCGCCGCGACGCCGTACTCGGAGATCTGGTGCATCTCGAACGTGCGGATCTGCACCTCGAAGGTACGCATCCCCGGCCCCAGCACCGAGGTGTGGAGCGACTGGTAGAGCGACTCCTTCGGTGACGCGATGTAGTCGTCGAACGAGTGCGGGAGCGGCCGCCACATCTGGTGGACGATGCCCAGCGCGTTGTAGCAATCCTGGACCGTCGGCACGAGCACGCGCACTGCGAGGAGGTCATGGATCTCGCTGAACGTGCGGCCGCTCGCCTGGTAGCGCTGCATCTTCTGATATACCGAGTAGAGGTGCTTCGCGCGCCCGGCCACCTCGGCCTGGATGTTCTCAGCGAGGAGGGCCGTCTCCAACTCGTTCACAAGCTGCTTCACGTACCGCTCTCGCTCGCTGCGCTTCTGGGCGACCATCGCGGCGACGCGGCGGTAGTCCTCCGGCTGCAGGTAGCGGAACGAGAGGTCCTCGAGCTCCCACTTGAACTGCCACACGCCGAGGCGTGACGCGAGCGGGGCGTAGATGTCCATCGTCTCGCGGGCGAGAGCGCGCTGCCGCTCGGTGCTGAGCCACTCCAGCGTGCGCATGTTGTGGAGCCGGTCCGCCATCTTCACGATGACGACGCGGACGTCCTCTGCCATCGCGAGGAACATCTTGCGGAGCGTCTCGGCATCGGCCTGCGCCGTATCGAGGGCGCTGTCCGGGAGCTGGTCGATCTTCGTCGCGCCCTCGACGAGTTGTTGGACATCGGCGCCGAACTTCGACCCGATCGTCTCGGGCTTCACGTCGCAGTCCTCGATCGTGTCGTGGAGCAGCGCAGCCGCAATCGTGGGCGGGTCCATGCGCAACGACGCCACGAGGCGCGCGACGGCGATCGGGTGTGTGATGTAGGGGTCGCCAGAGCGGCGCTTCTGTTCACCGTGCGCGGTGATGGCGAAGTCGAGCGCCCGCTCGATCAGGCCGACACGATCCTCCGGGAGGTACTCGTGTACCTCGTCGAGGAGTTCGCGGCCACCGGCCGGTAGCGGCCTGGATACGACCATAGGAGTTCAGTCTAACGTCGGCGGGAGGTTACGTGTGCGGCAGTCCGAGACGCGCTTCTGCTAGCCCCCGCCCTCGCCCCCTCGTAGGATTCCGCCATGCCCTCCTATCAGGCCCCTCGAGGTATGAACGACACGCTCCCGGAGGATGCCGCCCTCTGGCGGTACATCCGTGACACCGCCGAGCGCGTAGCGCGCCTGTACGACTACCGCCAGATCACCACGCCCATCGTCGAGGATGCCGGCGTCTTCCTCCGCACCGTCGGCGACGAGTCCGACATCGTGCAGAAGGAGATGTACCTCTTCGAGGACCGCGGCGGGGATCGCCTCGCGCTCCGTCCCGAGGGCACCGCGGCGGTCTGCCGCGCCTACATCGAGCACGGCATGGGCTCGATGCCTCAGCCGGTGCGCCTGTTTTATGTCGGACCGTTCTTCCGCTACGACCGACCCCAGGCCGGCCGCTACCGCCAGCTCTGGCAGTTCGGCGCGGAGGCGATCGGCTCCGACTCGCCGGCGGCGGACGCCGAGCTGATCGAGCTGCAGCACACCCTCTACGAGGCGCTCGGCCTGCGCGATGCCGTGCTGCGCATCAACTCGATCGGCAACGCCGACTCCCGAGGGCGCTTCATCGACGCCCTCCGCGAGTACTTCCGCCCGCTCGTCCCCACCCTCTCGAAGGACTCCCAGCGTCGATTCGAGACGAACCTCCTACGCATCCTGGACTCGAAAGAGGAGCAGGACCGCCCGGCCGTCGAGGGCTCCCCCTCGATCCTCGATTTCCTCGACGAGGCGGATGCCGCGCACTTCGAGGCGGTGAAGGTCGCCCTCGACGCCGTCGGCATCGCCTACGAGGTCGACCCCTTCATCGTCCGCGGCCTCGACTACTACTCACGCACGGTCTGGGAGTTCGAACCGCCCGAGGCGCGCGGCCAGTCCACGATCGGCGCCGGCGGCCGTTACGACGGCCTCATCGAGCTCCTCGGCGGCCAGCCCACCCCCGGCGTCGGCTTCGCGACCGGCATCGAGCGCATCGCGCTCAACCTGCGCGCCCGAGGCATCGAGCCCCCCGATGCGGACGCCGTCGATGTCGTCACGATCCCCCTCGGCGAGGCGGGCGCAGCTGCTGCTCTCCGCGTCGCCCGCGACCTCCGCGCCGCCGGCATCACGGTCCGCGCCGGCTACCCCGGCCGCTCGATGAAGGCCGCCCTCCGAGGCGCATCCGCCGCGAACGCTGCGTACGCGCTCATCATCGGCGACCGCGAGGCCTCGGACGGCGTCGCCCAGCTCAAGCCCCTCCGCGAGGACGGCGAGCAGCAGGCGGTGGCGTTCGGGGAGTTGGCGGGGGCTATCGGGGTGCGCAGGTTGAGCTTCTAGCCCTCGCGAGCAACGCCTCCTCCGACCGCTGCACCGACCTACTCCGCCTCCAACCGCCTGAGCCCGTCCTCGCCCGCACGTGCATATCCCTCCCCCTCGGGGCCGAGGGCGAGCGCGGACTCGAGGGCTTCGCGGTAGGACTCGGCGGCGCGGTCGGGGGAGCCGACGTCCTCCAACGAGCCGGCGAAGGCGAGGTGGAGCGAGGGCCAGAGGTCGCGGGCGGCGTCGGGCGTCTCGGCGTCGGCGAGACGGGCCTCGTCGATGGCGGTCCGGTGCCAGTGGTGGCGGCCGGCCGCGGCGGGCTGGATGTCCGCCACGTAGTGCGCGGCAACGGCGCGCTCCCACGGGGTCGCAGCGTCCTCCCAGGCCTGTCGGAGTAGCTCGCGGGCGCGGTCGAGGTGGCCCTCGATGCGGGCGGTTTCGGCCTCGAGGCAGAGGATCGCGATGGGGTTCTCGGCGTCGAGCATCGGCGCTGGCCTTTCGTGACGACGTTCATTGGCAGCATCGCGGGCTGTCTGTACCAGTATCGCTGATATCCTGAGCGTCCCATGCTCGAACGACTCGAAGACCTTGAGGCTCGGTATACCGAGCTGGAACAGCAGTTGGCGGACCCAGAGGTCATCGCCGACCACCGGCGTGTCCAGGAACTCGCGCAGGAGCGGTCTGACCTCGAGACCGTCGTCAGCCTCTACCGCGAGTATCGCGCCGCCGCGAAGCAGCTCGAAGAGGCGCGCGTCCTCATGCGCGAGGGCGACGACGACATGCGCGACCTGGCCCACGAAGAGGTCGAGGAGCTCAGCGAGCAAGTCGCCCGCCTCGACCAGGAGATGAAGCTCGCCCTGCTACCCAAGGATCCGAAGGACGACCGCAACGTGATCGTCGAGATCCGCGCGGGCGCCGGCGGCGACGAGGCGGGGATCTTCGCCTCGGACCTGTTCGGGATGTACCAGCGGTACGCCGAGCGGGTCGGCTGGAAGACCGAGGTCACGAACACCAGCGCGAACGAGGCCGGCGGCTACCGCGAGATCGTGTTCGAGATCCGCGGGCGCGGGGCCTACTCGCGACTCAAGTTCGAGTCTGGCGTGCACCGCGTCCAGCGCGTGCCCCAGACCGAAGCGCAGGGCCGTATCCACACCTCGACCGCCACGGTCGCCGTCATGCCCGAGGTCGACGAGGTGGACGTGGAGATCAACTGGAACGACGTCCGCATCGACATCTTCCACTCCGGCGGCGCGGGCGGTCAGAACGTGAACAAGGTGGCCACCGCCGTCCGCATGACGCACAACCCGACCGGCATCGTCGTCACCTGCCAGGACGAGCGATCTCAGGCCAAGAACCGCGCGAAGGCGGAAGCGCAGCTCCGCGCCAAGCTCTACACCCTGGAGCGCGAGGCGCAGGACGCCGAGGTCTCGGCGCTTCGTAAGTCGCAGGTCGGCAGCGGCGACCGCGCGGAGAAGATCCGCACTTACAACTACCCGCAGGACCGCATCACGGACCACCGCATCGGCCTCACCATCCACGGCATCCCGAAGGTGATGGACGGCGACCTCGACGCCCTCATCGATGCCGTGGCGTCCGAGGACCAGGCGCGCCTCCTCGCCACGACGGCGTAGCAGACTCACAGGCCGGGATACCGGCACCACAGGACACATATGCCCTCAATCATCACCTCCACCGGCAACGAGCGGATCAAACGCATCCGCTCGTTGCGCATGCGTAAGGAACGGGACAAGACCGGCCTCACCTTCGTCGAGGGCATCCGCTCCGTGGTTGAGGCCGTCCAGGTCGAGGCCCCGATCGACGTCCTCGTCGTGTGTCCGAAGCTCCTCAAGGGGAAGCCCGGCTGGGACGCCGTCGCCATGGCCCGCTCGCGCGAGGTAGAGGTGATCGAGGTCGACGAGACGGTGTTCCGCACGATGTCGAAGCGCGACGGCCCGCAGGGCATCGCGGCCGTCCTCAAGCAGCGCTGGGAACGCCTCCAGGACATCGAGCCCGAGGTGGGCGCGACTTGGGTCGCCCTGGAGTCCGCTGCGGACGCCGGGAACATCGGCACGATCATTCGCACGTGCGACGCGACCGGCGCAGAGGGCGTCATCCTCCTCGACAACACCGCCGACCCGTTCGATCCGGTGGCGATGCGTGCCAGTACCGGCGCCGTCTTCACCACCCGCCTCGTGCGCGCCTCCTTCGCCGAGATCCGCGAGTGGGCGCTGGAGTACGGCCTGACGATGGTCGGCACCGCCGGCGACGCCACCGAGGACTACCGAACCGCCGACTACGGTGCGAGCACGCTCATCGTCATGGGCAGCGAGCGGGCCGGCCTGCCGCCGCAGTACCAGGCGCAATGCGACCTCATGGTCTCGATCCCGATGCGCGGCCGCGCCGACTCGCTCAACCTCGCCGTCGCGACCGGCCTCGTGCTGTACGAGGTGCTCCACCACCGCGACCAGAGCGTCGAGGCGAGCACCGAGCCCGGCGCGTGAGCCTGCGCGAGACGCTGCGACAGGCGGCGGAACGCCTCGTCGTTGGACACGCCGCCGAGGACCTCGACGACGGCGTCCTGCAGGCCGACCTGCTCTATGCGGAGGCCAGCGGCCTCGACCGCGCGCAGGTGATGGCCGCTACTGAGGGCACCCCGGACGCCCTCGCGAAGTTCACCGAACTGCTAGGCCGCCGCCTCAACCATGAGCCGCTCGCCTACATCCTCGGGCGGCGCGAGTTCTACGGACGCACCTTCGAGGTCGGCCCGGGCTGCCTCGTGCCGCGTCCGGAGACGGAGGAGCTCGTCGAGGCCGCCCTCGCCTCTGTGAGGGAGCACCCGCGGGCGAGACGCCTCGTGCGGGTGGCCGACATCGGCACAGGCTCGGGGATCATCGGGCTGTCGGTGGCCGCACACGCACCGAACACGAAGGTCTGGTGCGTGGACGTCTCGACCGAGGCGCTCCAGTGGGCCGGGAAGAACATGCGCCGCCACGGGCTACAGGACCGCGTGGTGCTGCTCGCCGGCGACCTCCTCGACCCGCTCACGGAGCCGATCGACGTGCTCTGCGCGAACCTCCCCTACGTCCCGACCGAGGACTATGAGGGCCTGCCGCCGCAGATCCGGGAGCGCGAGCCGCGCATCGCCGTCGAGGGCGGCGTCACCGGCATCGAACTGATCCGACGGGTCACTGAGAAGATGGTGTCCCACCTCGCGCCCGAGGCCGCCGTCCTCCTCGAGGTCGGCGCGGGCCAGATGTCGTGGGTCGAAGACCTCGTCGTCACCGCCCTCACCGAGGCCGGCCGCGAGGTGACGAAGGTCGAGGCGCACCGTGACCTGTACGGGATCCGGCGCTGCCTCGAGGTGCGGACCGGCTACTAGAGCGGGATCCGCCCGTCGACGAGCATCGTCCGCGGATCCTTGAAGTCCTCGTCCGGCGTGAGCGTCACCGGCCAGGCTTTGCCGTAGCGCGCCATGACGATGTCGTAGCGTCCGGGCATCAGGTGGCGGAACGGGAGCAGGCGCGTGATGCGTCCTGCTCGACCGGTGCCATCCTCATACTCCGAGAGCCATCCCACCGCGAGCACCTTTGGGCTGCGGTTCCGGTAGACCCAGACCATGCGGCTCGTCCCGTGCTCCAGTGTTGTACGTGCGCTCACCATCACCGTGCTCCCGTCCTGCCCCACGATGGTAGACGCCACCGAAACCCCTCGAGAGAACATCGAGAGAACGCCGACGCGATTCAGAGCCAACGAAACAGGGCGCCCTCACGGGCGCCCTGTTCGACTTAGTCCTACGGAGCGCTAGATACCGGCGGGCCGGGTCTGCGCCATCTGGTAGATCTTGCCTTCCGTCTTGATGGACGGAGCGATGATCATCCGCGTGCTGTGGAACTCCTTGATGCTCGTGGCGCCACACGTTGACATCGACGTCCGCAGCGCGCCCACGAGGTTCTCAGTGCCGTCCGTGCGGGAGGTCGGCCCGAAGAGCAGGGTCTCCAGCGAGTGCTTCTGGCCGACGTTGACTCGCACGCCACGCGGGAGCTCGGCGTGCGGGGTGGCCATGCCCCAGTGGTAGCCACGGCCCGGAGCGCCCTCGGTGGCCGCAAACGGCGAGCCGATCATGACGGCGTCGGCGCCGGCGCAGATCGACTTCGAGACGTCACCACCGGTGCGGAGGCCACCGTCGGTGATGATCGGGACGTAGCGGCCGGTGCGCTCGAAGTAGACGTCACGGGCGTAGGCCGTCTCGATCGTCGCGGACACCTGGGGCATCCCGATCCCGAGGACCTCCCGCGAGGTGCAGGCAGCACCCGGACCGACGCCGACGAGCACGCCGTGGATGCCGGTCTCCATCAGCTCGATGGTCGCGTCGAAGTCGACCGTGTTCCCCACGAGGATCGGCACGCCCGCCATCTGCTCGACCAGTTCGTCGAGCTGGAGGCCCTTCAGGGAGCGCGAGACGTGGCGGGCGGTGGTGACGGTGGAGGCCACGACGAGGAAGTCGACGCCAGCTTCCTTCGTGACGGGGGCGAAGCGCTTCGTGTTCTGCGGGTTCACGGAGACGATGGCCGTGCCACCGTTCGCCTTGATCCACTCGATGCGCTCAGCGATCAGGTTCTCCTTGGAGGGCTCCTGGTAGACGCGCTGGATGATGCGCGTCGACTCCTCGAGGTCCGCGGAAGCGATCTCCTCGAGGATGGCGTCGGCGTCGTCGTACTTCGCCCAGAGGCCGTCCAGGTTCAGGACTGCGAGGCCGCCGGCCTTCGACATGCGGACGGCGAAGGCGGGATCCACGACGCCGTCCATCGCGGAGGCGATAATCGGGATCTGGAAGGTGTGCTCGCCGAGCGTGAAGGTCGGCTCCACCATCTCCGGGTTCGTGGTCACCGCCCCGGGGACGATGGCCACGTCATCGAAGCCGTAGGCGTGTTCTAGCGTCTTCGGCTTCACATTCGAAGACGAGAGGTCAATGTTGGTTCGTTCGCTGGTAACCACGTTCACCCCACCCGTTTCGTCATAAACGCGCGACCCCCTCAGGCGAGGGGGTCGTTCTTGGACACACACTGCCCCGCTGAGCGGGGAAAGGAATGCAGTACTGGGACTCGACGCATAGTCAATGCCTGTGGTGCTTGGCGACGAGATTTCCAATCAGCATAGAACCATCTCGGAATCATGGTCAACGAGAACCGTTAAGCCTGCTATACGAGATCTGCGCGTTCGTGAGATTTCGCTCCTGCCTCCCATCGAGGTACCCACGAGGTGTCACGATGCGTCACGAGGCGTCCGTACCGGAACCCCATGCTACGATTCCGCTCCCGATGCCCCAGCAGCACGAACTTCGGCCCGACGGAACGTCTCCCACCGCGATCCTCGTCGCGGTCGCGTGGCCGTACGCGAACAACAACCTCCACGTCGGCCACCTCGCCGGGGCGTACGTCCCGGCCGATGTCTTCGCGCGCTACCACCGGATGCGTGGCAATCGCGTGCTCATGGTCTCGGGTTCCGACTCCCACGGCACACCTGTCACCGTGCGGGCCGAGGAAGAAGGCACGACTCCCGAGGCCGTGTTCCAGCGCTACCACGAGTCCTTCCTCCGCACGTTCGAGGGCTACGGCATCTCCTTCGACCTGTTCACCTCGACGGACACGGACAATCACCGCGAGGTCGCACAGGACATCTTCCTGCGCCTCCTCGAACGCGAGTACCTGTACGAGGCCGAGGAGGAACTCCTCTACGACGCGAAGGTCAACCGCTTCCTCCCGGACCGCTACGTCGAGGGCACCTGCCCCAAGTGCGGCTACGAGGGCGCTCGCGGCGACCAGTGCGACAACTGCGGCTCCACCCTCGACGCTGTCGACCTCATCAACCCACGCTCCAAGCTCTCGGATACGACGCCCGAGCGGCGCCGGACCTCGCACTTCTTCCTCAAGCTGTCCGCCTTCAACGACGAGCTCCTCAAGTGGATTGAGACGAAGGAGGACTGGCGCCCCCACGTGAAGAACTTCACCGTGGGCATGCTCAAGGAAGGCCTCCACGACCGCGCGATCACGCGCGACCTCACGTGGGGCGTCCCGATTCCCCTCGAGGGGTACGACTCGAAGCGCATTTATGTCTGGTTCGAGGCAGTCATCGGCTACCTCTCCGCCGCGAAGGAGTGGGCCGCGAGCGACCTCAACTCCAGCGGAGACGCCGAGACCTGGCGCGACTGGTGGGAGTCGCCGGACGCGGGCACCTACTACTTCATCGGCAAGGACAACGTCCCGTTCCACACGGTGATCTGGCCCGCCATCCTCATGGGCTACGGCGACCTCAACCTCCCTACCGATGTGCCTGCCAACCAGTACCTCACGATGTCCGGCACGAAGGCCTCGAAGAGCCGCGGGGGTGCCGTCTGGGCGCCGGACGCCCTCGAGCGGTACGACCCGGATCCGATGCGCTACTACCTCACGGCGGCCGCGCCCGAGACGAGCGACTCCGACTTCACGTGGGACGAGTTCGTCCGTCGCAACAACGATGAGCTCGTCGCGCGCTGGGGCAACCTCGTGAACCGCGTGCTGACGATCACGCGCCGCAACTTCGAGGAACGCGTCCCCGAGCCGCCCTCGACGCTCTCCGATGAGTCGACCGCCCTCCTCGCCCGCGTCGACGAGGCGTTCGCCTCCGTCGGCCAGTCGTTCGAGGCGGTGCAGCTGCGCCGCGCGCTGAACGGGGCCATGGAGGTGGCGACGGCCGCGAACCAGTACCTGGACGCGCGCCAGCCGTGGGTGCGCGTGAAGGAAGACCGGGATCACGCAGCCGAGACGCTCTTCGTCGCGTTGAACGTGATCAGCGGGCTCGCGTCGCTGCTGAATCCGATCCTGCCGTTCACCTCGCAGAAGGTGTGGGCGATGCTCGCGCACGACGGCGAGGTGCAGGCTGCCGGCTGGCAGCGCACCCCGGTCGAGGCCGGCACAATGCTCCCCGCGCCCGAGCCGATCTTCAAGAAGCTCGATGACTCGGTCGTCGAGGAAGAGCTCGCACGCCTCGCACCTCCCACTCCGTAGGCGCCTCGGTCGATCGTGAGCAAAAAGAAGAAGCCGCTGGCTCCGCCGCCTGAGCCGCTCCACGGCCTCGTGGACGCGCACTCGCACACCTGGGACGACCAGCTCCAGCCCGACCACGCCGAGGTTCTCGCACGCGCGTGGAGCACCGGACTCGTGGCCATCGTGCAGGTGGGGTGTGATCTCCGCACCACCCTCGCCTCCCGCGAGATCGCGTCCACCGACGCGCGCATGTACGCCTCGGCGGGACTCCACCCGCACTCGGCGTCCGATCTCGCCGAGGAACGCGACGCGATCGAGGCAGCAGTGGCTGAGGGCGGTTATGTCGCCATCGGCGAGACGGGCCTCGACTTCTACCGCAACCTGTCGTCGCCCGAAGACCAGTACGCGGCCCTGCTCTGGCAACTCGACCTCGCGAGGCGGCATGACCTACCGGTTGTCATCCACTCGAGGGACGCGGACGAGGACTGCTTCGAGGTGCTGCGCGAGTGGGCCTCGAACGTCGGTCGCTACCTCGGACCGGACCGCGAGATCGGGATGATGCACTGCTTCGCGGGCGACCTCGAGCTCGCCGAGCGGTACATGGCGATCGGGTTCCAGATCTCGATCCCGGGTCCGGTCACCTTCCCCGGCAACGACCGAGGTCACACGGTGGCGCGCTCGATCCCCCTCGACCGTATGCTGGTAGAAACCGACTGCCCGTATCTGACGCCCGTCCCCTGGCGAGGACGGCGCAACGAGCCGGCCTACGTGGCAGAGACAGCGCGCTTCATCGCGGGACTACGAGGCATCGACGCCACGGAGGTCGCACGTCACACTGCGATGAACGCGGCACGCCTGTTCGGGTTCGAATTGCCGAGTGCAGAGTCGGACCCCGGGGAGACGTCATGACCACCAGCACGACCAGCGACACCACCCGTGACCTGGAGCGCCTCTACGGCCCCGTCGCGTCTGACCTGCCGCTCGTCGCCGACAAGATCCGCTCGATCACGGACGCCACCGAGTTCGCGTTCCTCCAGCAGATGCTGGAGACCGCCCTCGCCGGCACCGGAAAGATGATGCGCCCCGCGATCGCCCTCATGGGCGGCCGCCTCGGCGACTACGACCTCGGGAAGCTCGTCCCGCTCGCCGCGAGCGTCGAACTCCTGCACACCGCGACCCTCGTCCACGACGACGTGATCGACGAGGCCGAGACGCGCCGTGGTCAGCAGACGCCGAACGCGCTCTTCGGGAACGCCGCCTCGGTCATGCTGGGCGACTACATGTTCGCCCACGCCGCGGATTTCATCGCGCAGACCGACAACCCGAAGGTCGTGCGCCTGTTCGCGCGCACCCTCATGACCCTCGCCAGCGGTGAACTCACGCAGGACATCACCGTCTTCGAATACTCCGAGGACGTCACGCGCTACCTCGACCGGATCCACGGCAAGACCGCGTCGCTCTTCGGCACCGCCGCCGAGGGCGGCGCAATGGCGGCAGGCGCCGATCCAGCGATCAGCGAGGCGATGCGCCTCTACGGCGTCCGCCTCGGCATCGCGTTCCAGATCGTGGACGACATCCTCGACTTCACGGGCGACCCCGAAGTGATGGGGAAGCCCGTGGGCTCCGACCTGCACGGCGGCACGCTCACGCTGCCCGCCATCCTCTACATGCAGCAGCGCTCCGAGGACAACCCGATCCGCAAGGCCTTCGAGGGCATCCGCCGCAAGGCCAACCTCGACCGAGCGATCCGCGAGATCCTCGACTCGGACGTCATCGACGAGTCCCGCGCGACCGCCCGGCAGTTCGGCGATCAGGCCGTCGAGGCCCTCGACGCGCTGCCGCCAGGCGAGGTGCGCGACACGCTCACCGGCCTCGTCGAGTACGTGCTGAGCCGCAAGAACTAGCGGCGAGCGGCCCTCGAGACCAACTCAGTAGCCACGCTCGGCGCGCCATTCGCGGATCCAGCCGGCGTGCTCGGCCTCGTGCCTGCTCACCAACCCCGCCTCGCCGTACCTCGACGCGTCGAGGCCCTCGGGCGTCGCGCGCGACAGCGCGTCGAGGAAGCGCTGCTTCGACTCGGTGAACTCGCGCTGCACCTGTTCGAGCGAGTGGTCCCAGCGGGCGCGGGTCACCATCGCGTTCAGCGTCTCATCTTCCTCGGGAGTAAGTCGCCAGGCCGAATCGAGGCCGGCGGAGATGCGTTCGACCTCGCTCGCGCGAACCTCGTCCCAGAACGTGATGTGCGCCATGTGGTCCTTCACGGACCAGCCGTTGTGCGAACGCTCTGTCAGCTGCGCCTCGGTCAGTCCATCAACCGCCGCGAGGAACTCGGAGCGCATCGCTCGGTGCGCAGCCAGGAGTACGTCTCGATCCGTGGTCATCGCTCAGCTCCCTGCGGTTCGGGGGAACGCGGAAGGCTAGCACGGCGTGCGCGATGTATTCAGTCCCCCGCAAGACGTTGCCTGATCCCGAACGAATGAAACCGAGACGCAAATCTGCTCCTCCGCAAGGGCGCTGCGACGAGGAGGAGCTTTGGCGCCCCTAGCGTGGGTACCCCACCCGTCGAGGCGTCGCGGCACGCGCCTAGACGATCACCATGCGTTCCGCGCAGCGGAACCGAAAGGAAGAGGTCCGTTGACTTCACCATTACCCCGACTGACAAGGTTTGTGGGTGCCAGCGCGTTCGTCGCTCTAGCGCTCGTCGCTGCGGCCTCGCTCGTGGCTATGCCATCTGCGAGTGCTCAGACGTCTGATAGCGAATTCTTCGTGGGCAGCATCCCGGAGCAGGGTGGCCCCGCCCTCCTGACGGTCGCGGGCGGCACCGTCGATGAGTTGGGACAGGCAGCCGAGGCCCAGGGCTTCGAGACCATCTGGCTTACCGTGGACGGCCAATGGATCGCCTACTCCACTACCGCGCCGAGTTTCGTGAACGATCGCCTGCGCGAGGCGTTCCCGGACGGCATTCCGCAGGGCACGTCAGTGCTCGTCTCCGTCCGAGCGGACGGCGGAACCCCCGGCTCCGGGGGGGCGATGACGATGACCGCCGACCTCGCGTCTTTGAACTCCTCGGTCGCGAACGTCGGCACGGCGACCGGGACGGCGACGTTTACGGTCGACGGCGACAACCTCACCGTCGAAATCACCGCGAGTGGTCTGGCTCCAAACATGGCCCACGCGCAGCACATCCACGCAGGTGATGTCTGCCCGGGTCCGGACGCGGATACCAACGATGACGGCTTCGTCGATGTGATCGAGGGCGTCCCGTTCTACGGCGCCATCCTCGTGCCGTTGGACGACGACCTCGCCAACACGGAAGCGAACAACTTCCCGATGGCGGACGCCCAGGGCAACATCAACTACAGCGCCACCGCGTCGATCAGCGAGATCGAGGCAGCCCTGGGCGAAGACCTCGCCCTGGGTACGCGCCACGTCGTGCAGCACGGCGTCGGCTCGAACGTCACGGTGCCCTCGACCGTTCAGTCGCTTGGCGACCTCCCGGCCGCGGCCACGGTGCCTGTGACCTGTGGACAGATCACCAGTGGCGACGCTGGCGCTTCCACCACGTTCAGCGTCGACATCCAGCCACTGAACGACTCGAACGCTGAGATCGACACGGCTTCCGGTTCGGCGACCTTCACGGTCGACGGCGACCAGCTCACCGTGACGGTCGAGGCCTCTGGCCTGGAGCCGGGGATCGGTCACGCCCAGCACATCCACGCCGGGACCTCATGTCCCACGATGGAGGCTGACACGAACAGCGATGGCTTCCTCGACGTCATCGAGGGTGTCCCGACGTACGGCGCGATCCTCGTGCCGCTGGACGACGACATCGCCGACACGACCGCCAACAACTTCCCGATGGCGGACGCGCAGGGCAACCTGTCGTACACCGGCACTGCCTCGATCTCGGAGATCGAGGCGGCGCTCGGCGAGGAGTTGAACGTGGGGGCGCGTCACTACGTGATCCACGGTGTTGACTCGAGCATCATGCTCCCGAGCACCGTGCAGAGCCTGGGCGACCTGCCGTCGCACGGGACGCTGCCGGTTGGCTGTGGTCAGATCACGGAGAGCGCCAGCTAACCGCTGACGCTTCTCACACTGGCCCAACAGCTGGCCCGAACCGGAGGACTCCGGTTCGGGCCAGCCTCGTTTCAGAGAGCCTCTCTGTCAACATCGAGGGATTCGGCAACGCTCAACACCGCCTCCGCGTTCACCCTCGCGCGGCGCGTCGTGCTGATGAAGCGCGCGCTCCCGATCTCCCGCTCGACGATGGCGTGCATGAGCGCATGCATCGTCGACTCGAGGCGGGCTGCGAGGTCGTCCGTGAGGCGGATGCGGCCGGCATCCTCATACGTCTGGGACTGGTAGGCACGGAGCACCTTGAGGACCGTTGCGTCCATCGGTGTGATGCCGGGACGACGCCCCGCGCAGTCACTGCAGTACAGCCCGCCCTCGATCGCCGACCACCACGCGTGGGAGGCCTCGACGGGCTCGGAGCACCCGAGGCACACCGTGAACTCGGGGCGGAATCCCGTCGCTTCGAGGACGGCCAGCTCGTACGTGCGGGCGACCAGTTGGAGGCCGTCACCCCGTGCGAGGCGGACCAGCGCGTTGTGCAGGTGGCCGTAGAGCTCGTGGGCATCGGCGTGCTCGACCGTGAGGCGGTCCGCGAGTTCAAGAACGTACATCGCCGTGCTGAGGCGGTCGAGGTCGTTGCGCAGCGCACCGAAGGAGTCGAGCCCCTGTGCCTGCGTCACGATGTCCATCGAGCGGCCCGCGGCGAGCGCGACCTCGAGGCGTGTCCCCGGCTCGAGGTGGCCCGCCATCTTCGAGCGCGAGCGCAGCACGCCGCGCGCGACAACGTCGATCTTGCCTCGATGGGGCGTGAGCAGCGAGATGATGCGGTCCGCCTCGCCGAGGCGGCGGTAGCGGAGGACGATGGCTTCGGTCTTTGTGACGCGGGGAGGCCTACCTGGCACGGCTAGACCTCCTGGCGGAACTCCATCGCACGGCCGAGCGTGACATCGTCAGCGTACTCCAGGTCCGCGCCGGCAGGCAGGCCACGCGCGAGGCGCGTCACGCGCAGCCCCAGCGGCCGCAACAGCCGCGCGAGGTACATCGACGTCGCTTCGCCCTCGAGGTTCGGGTTCGTCGCCACGATGATCTCCTCCACGTCCGTGTCGCGATCCCGGAGGCGGCGGAGGAGTTCCTCGACCTTGAGGTCCTCGGGGCCGATCCCGTCTGAGGGCGAGATCACGCCGTGGAGGACGTGGAACAGCCCCTTGAACCCGCCCGCCCGGTCGATCGCGAGGACGTCGAGGGGTTCCTCGACGACGCAGATGACTGTGCGGTCCCGACTCATGTCACCACAGATGTTGCACGGACTCTGGTCCGTGAGGTTCTGACAGTGCTCGCAGAGGACGATCGACTCTTTGACCTCGATCAGGGCGGCGGCGAGTTCGCGCGCCTCTTCCTCGGGTGCACGGAGGACGTGATAGGCGAGGCGCTGCGCCGTCTTCGGGCCGATGCCCGGGAGGCGGTGGAAGGCGTCGATCAGCCGATGGATCGGCGATGCGTTAGAACCGGGGAACTCAGGGATCACTCGGTGATGTTACCCGTCGACCCGGCGTGCGCCCTGCTTGAGGGCCTCCTCGACGAGGTGGCCGCCCGCGCTCTTCGAGGGTGCGGCCGTACCGGCGCTCGCAAGCTCGGGCCACGCTTCCAACTCGACGGTGACCTCATGCGCGAGGACCTCGCCGATGGAGTCGCGGAGCGCCGCGCGGATCTCGGGTGTCTGCTCGGCCTTCTGGAGGTGCGCCGGAAACTGGAATCCCACCGTGACGCGCTGGCCCTCCATGCTCTTCGGGAAGGCGTTGCTGGCGCTGCCGAGCAGTGCTCCGGCGCGCATGTCCTTCTTGCGGGCGAGCGCCTGCACGTCCGGCCACTTCTGCCGCAGCGTCGAGAGTTCGTCCGACACCTGGCCGTCGTCGGGCGGCGCGAAGGTACGCGCGGGCTCCTCTGACGGCGGAGGTGTACCCCCGCCTCCCGAGGTAGCCTGGCGGGCTGCCGGAGCGTCCTGGCGTTGCTGAGGCGGCGCGGCTCGCTGTGCGGGCGCCTGTCGGGCGGGCGCACCTCGAGGGGCGGACTGCATCGGCGGTGGAGCCGCTGGCGCTGCGACTGCGGTGCCGAGGCCCGTCGCGAGGCTCGCGAACGCGATCTCGGCGGGGAGGGCGTCGTAGGCATCGCCCGCGAAGTCGATGTCGCCGAAGGCACGAAGCGCGGCGACGATGTCGGCGACCTGCGCCGTGGAAGCCACGTTGTTGAGCTCTTCAACCTGCGCGTCCGAGAGGCCGAGTTGGTCCTCGGCGCCGGCCTTCAGCAGGAGCACGGTGCGCAGGACGCGGACGACCTCGCGCACGAACGCGCGGATCTCGACGCCGTCGTCGCGCGCGGCCGCGAGGATGGTGAGGCCGGTCTTCAGGTCGCACTCGATCGCCGCGTTCGCGAGGTCGGCGGCGCGGTCATCGACGATGAGCCCGAGGCCGCTCCGGACCTGGTCGAGGTCGAGCGTCGTGCCGTGGTACGCCACGAGCTGATCGAGGAGGTTGACGGCGTCACGGAGCGCGCCCGTGGCCTGCTTCGCGATCAGTTCGAGGCCGGCGTTCGGCACGGTGAAGCCCTCGCCGTCGCAGATCACCTGCAGGCGACCGATGACGGCGTCCAGCGGAATGCGACGCAGGTCGAACCGCTGGCAGCGCGAGAGGATCGTCGGCGGAATCTTGTGCGGCTCGGTGGTCGCGAGGATGAAGATGACGTGCGGCGGCGGCTCCTCGAGCGTCTTCAGCAGCGCATTGAGCGCCGCGTCGGTGAGCATGTGGACCTCGTCGATGAGGTAGATCTTATAGCGCCCCGCCGCCGGCGAGTAGCCGGCGCTCTCGCGCAGGTCCCGGATCTCGTCGATGCCACGGTTGGAGGCAGCGTCGAGCTCGATGAGGTCGATCGCGCGGCCCTCGTCGTACGAGACGCACGAGGGGCAGTTATCGCAGGGTTCGCCGCCCTCGGGCGTGGGGCAGTTCACGGCCTTCGCGAGGATGCGTCCGGTGCTGGTCTTACCGGTGCCTCGAGGCCCCGAGAACAGGTAGGCATGCGCAGGCGTCCCGTGACCGACGGCGTTTCGCAACGTCGTGACGACGGGATCCTGGCCGGCCACGTCGCCGAAGCGTCGCGGGCGCCACTTTCGATAGAGGACTTCCTGGGCCAAAACACCCCCGGCGCGCTCAGGGGGAGACCGGCGCGCCCGAAGGGGAAGTGTAGCAACCGAGGCCCGTGCGGTCAGACGGGGATGTCCCGAGTGCGCCCCACCGCTAGTCCTCGTGCGCCTCGCGGCCGGCGTGAATCGCGGGGCCGAGGACGGCCTCCTCGCGCGCCTTCATCACGGCTTCCTCGTCGGACTCCTCGTGGTCGTAGCCGAGGACGTGCAGCAGGCCGTGCAGGACGACGTGCGCGAGCTCCTCGCCGAGCGCGAGCCCAGCCTCCTCGGCCTGACGTCCGACGGACTCCACGGACACCACGATATCGCCGAGGTGCGACGGTTCGCCCTCGTGTGTGGGGAACTCCTCGCCCTCGCTCGCCGGGAACGAGAGCACGTCGGTGGGGGCGTCTACCTCGCGGTGGCGCAGGTTCAGCTCACGGAGCAACGTGTCGTCGGCCAGCACGAGGGCGAGCGACGCGCCATCCTCGATGCCGTCTTCCGTGAGGACGCGCTCGATCATCGTCACGAGTGACGGCTGGTCGACGTCGTCCGCGACCTCGTCATCGACCTCGACGTTGAGTTGGTATGCCACGGGCCACCTCCGAGGGGAGGCTAGAGCAGCGTCTCTGCGGCGCTGCGGGCCGCGTTGATCAGCGGCGCGGGCCAGATGCCGAAGAACAGCACACCGACGGCCGAAGCGACTAGCACTGCGCGGGCGCCGGGGGCTGCCTCGAAGCGCGTCTCGTCCTCCGGCTCATCGAGCCACATCGTGCGCATCCAGCGGAGGTAGTAGAAGGCGGAGATGGCCGTGTTGAGGACGGCGACCGCGACGAGGACCACGAGCCAGTCGTGCCCGGTCTGGATCGCGCCGTTGAAGATGTAGACCTTTGCGATGAAGCCGGCCGTCGGCGGGATGCCGGTCAGCGAGAGCAGACAGAGCGACAGCACCGCCGCGAGGAGCGGCGAGCGCTTCGGCAGGCCCGCGAAGTCGGAGATGTTCTCGGACCCCGTGCGCTCCGCGAACACCTGCACCGCAATGAACGCGCCGAGGTTCGTCGCTGCGTAGGTGCCAAGGAAGAACATGACGCCGCTCGCGCCGATCGTGCTGCCGGCGGCGACGGCGGCGAAGCCGACGGCGATGTTGCCGGCCTGCGCGATCGAGGAGTACCCGAGCAGACGCTTGGCGTTCGTCTGGAGGATGGCGCCCGTGTTGCCGAACACCATCGAGACACCCGCCAGCACCGCGACGAAGATGCCCCAGTCCTCTGCGAGGAACGAGTCACCGCCGCCGAGGCCAGTGTAGAAGAGGCGGAGCGCGACGGCGAAGCCGGCTGCCTTGGAGGCGACCGACAGGAACGAACCGACGACGGTGGGAGCGCCCTGGTACACGTCCGGCACCCATGCGTGGAACGGGGCCAGTGCCATCTTGAACCCGAAGCCCGCGACGATGAACACGATCGCGAGGAGGAGCGGCAGCCGCTGGTCCTCTGGCACAGTCGCGATGTATTCCGCGATGACGGGCAGGTCCGTGGAACCGGCCATGCCGAAGAGGAACGCGAAGCCGTACAGCAGCACGGCGGCGGAGAGCGCACTCGTCAGCAGGTACTTCAGGCCTGCCTCGGCGGAGCGGTCCGTCCTGGCGAGGCCCGCCATGACGAACTGCGAGATCGAGGTGGTCTCGAGGGCGACGAAGATCGTGATGAGGTCGTTCGCCTGCGCGAGGATCACCATCGACGCGGCGGAGATCAGCATCAGCGCGTAGAACTCAGCGCCCTGCTCGAGCGAGTCGGTCCACCGCTTCGAGGCCATCGCCACCGCGAACGTCGCGGCGATGATGAGCACGGCGAAGAACAGCGCGAACTCGTCGAGGCGTACCGCGCCGCCGAGCGCCTCGCCGCGCGTGTCGCCCATGGCGAGCACGACCGCCCACGCCAGACCGACGGCGAGGGTCAGCAGCGTGAGGAGCCACCTCGGCGCGCTGCGACCTGAGAACAGGTCAGCAGTGAGCACGACGCCGGCGCCGACGTACAGCGCGAGGCCCGGGCCGATGTGGTTCAGGTTCTCGGCAAGGCTCACGCGGCGGCTCCTACGATGGCCGCGATCGGAGCGATGCCGCTCTCAATCGCTTCGGTCAGCAGAGGCGGGTAGATGCCGACGGCCATGATCGTCACGACGAGCACGACCATCGCGACTACCTCGGGCCATGTCTTCGCATCCTCGAGGTGCGCCCAGGCCGGGTCGGCCGGGCCGTGGAGGACGCGCTGCACGGTCCAGAGGATGTACCCGGCGGAGAGGACCACGCCGAAGATCGCGGCGATCGTCGCGGCTGGATGCACCTCGAACGAGCCGACGAACACCGTGAGCTCCGCGACGAAGCCGGACATCGTCGGCAGCCCGAGCGAGGCGAGGCCCGCGACGATGAACACGATGCCGGCGATCGGCATGTGGTGCATGAGGCCGCTCATCTTGGCGATCTCACGCGTGTGGGTGCGCTCGTAGACGATGCCCACCATCACGAAGAGCAGGCCCGTGATCGTGCCGTGCGTGAACATCTGCAGCGCCGCGCCGGACAGGCTCACATCGGTCATCGCGGCCGCTCCGAGGAGCACGTACCCCATGTGTGAGACGGACGAGTACGCCACGAGGCGTTTGAGGTCGGTCTGACGCAGCGTGATAACCGCGCCCCAGATGACCGAGAAGCCGGCGAGCGCCGCGAGGATCACCTTGAAGTCCTGCGCCTGCTCCGGCAGCAGCGACAGCGAGATCCTCAGGAGGCCGTAGCCGCCCATCTTCAGCAGCACGCCCGCGAGCATCACCGAGACCGCCGTCGGCGCATCGGTGTGTGCGTCGGGCAGCCATGTGTGCACCGGGAACACCGGTAGCTTCACGAGGAAGGCGAGCGTGATCGCCCAGAACACGAGGCCGAGCGGAATGATCGCGTCGGTGATGGGGTTCTCGGCCAGCTCGACCATGTTGAACGTGCCCGCCTCGAGCCCGATGACGAGGAAGCCGACCAGCATGAACGCCGACCCAGCGAGCGTGTAGAGGAGGAACTTGGTCGCGCTGTAGAGGCGACGGCCCGAACCCCACTGGCTAATGAGCATGAACATCGGGAGCAGCTCGAGCTCCCAGAACAGGAAGAACTGGACGAGGTCCAGCGAGACGAACACACCCGCGACGGCCGCTTCCAGGAGCAGCAGCCACGCGAAGTACTGCTTCGGCTTCACGTCGATGTTCCACGACACGAGGACGGACACGACCGTCAGGATGCCGAGCAGGATCACCATCGGCGCCGAGATGCCGTCGACGCCTACACCGAAGTCGATCGAGAAGCCGGCCGTATCGGCGTCGATCCAGGTGAACTCCTGGACGAACTGGTAGCCGGCCTGGTCCGCGTCGAAGCCGACGTAGACGATGACTGACACGAGGCAGGCGAGGCCCGAGAAGGCCAACGCGACGATGCGTGCGTCCTTCGCCCGCTCGGCGGGCAGGAGCAACGAAACGAGGGCGCCGACCAGCGGGATGAGGAGGAATGCGATCAGCATTACGGCATCACCCGATCCAGCAACCCACCGGCGAAGAGGAACAGCGCACCCGCCGAGACGACGACGCCGACCATGAAGACCGAGGTGTACGCCTGGAGCTGGCCGGTCTCGGAGCGCCTGAAGATGTCACCAGCCATCCTCGTCGCGGTCGCGGTGCCATTGACGGCTGCGTCGACGACGTACTTGTCGAAGGCCGCGGCCGCGCGCCCGACGCCGTTGTAGAGGAAGCCGCGGACCACGCCATCCTCGGCAGCCTCGTTGACGTAGTAGAGGCGCGAGACGAGGCGGTGCACCGGGTTGAGCGAGTACTGGATCGAGGTCGGGTCGGGCTTGCGGTAGTAATAGAGCGCCGCCGCCGCGCCGATGCCGCCGAGCGCCGCGAGCGTCGAGGCGGTCACGACCACGATGTCTGCGTGGAAGTGGAAGTGGCGCATGTCAGCAGGGAGCGCCCCCTCAACGAACTCGCCGAAGAACGAGGACGGCGCGACGAACCCCGCGATGATTGCCGGGATCGAGAGCAGCACCAGCGGCAGCAGCATCGACCGTGGCGACTCGTGCGGGTGGGCGAGCCAGTCGTGGTCGTCGTGGCCCCCGTGCGAGTCGCCATGCGCGTCAGCGGTCTCGGTCGCCGGCTCGTGGCCGACGGGCGTCGTGTGTAGATCCTCGCCAGCGCCGCCGTGGCCGGGCTCGGGCGCCGCGCCACCTCGGTACTCACCAAAGAAGGTCATGAAGATCGCGCGGAACATGTAGAGCGCGGTCATGAAGGCGACGAGGGTGCCGATCACCCAGAGGAACTTGTCACCCTCCCACGCGTACAGGAGAACCTCGTCCTTCGACCAGAAGCCCGCGAGCGGGAAGATGCCGGCGAGGGACAGCGAGCCGATCAGGAACGTCCAGAACGTGACCGGCATGTGCTCCTTGAGGCCGCCCATCAGCGGCATCTCGAAGGTGTTCGTGGCGTGCGAGACGGAGCCCGCGCCCTGGAAAAGCAGGCTCTTGAAGAACGCATGCGTGAACAGGTGGAATACCGCCGCGACGTACCCGCCGAGGCCGATCGCCATCACCATGTAGCCGAGCTGCGAGATCGTCGAGTAGGCGAGCACGCGTTTGATGTCGGTGGCCACGAGGCCCATGGAGGCCGCGAAGATCGCCGTGAACCCGCCGACATACGCGATGACCGTGTGCACCTCGCCGGGAGCCGCCTCGACGGTGGGGAAGAACCTCGCGAGGAGGTAGACGCCGGCCGCGACCATCGTCGCGGAGTGGACGATCGAGGACACCGGGGTCGGGCCCTCCATGGCGTCCGGGAGCCAGAAGTGCAGGGGGAACTGGGCCGACTTGCCGGCGGCGCCCGCCAGCAGTCCGAGCACGAAACCAGTCAGGACGGCAGCCGAGAGCGCGTCGTGCGCCATCTCGTTGATCTGCGCAATATCGAACGTGCCGGCCTTCGTCCAGATCAAGACGACCGCGATCATGAAGCCGAAGTCGCCGAAGCGGGTGACGATGAACGCCTTCTTCGCGGCCGCGGCAGCACTTGGGCGGTGGAACCAGAAGCCGATGAGCAGGTAGGACGTGAGGCCCACCAACTCCCAGTGCACGAACAGCATCAGGAGGCTATGGCTCATCACCAGGCCGAGCATCGCGGCGGTGAAGAGCGACATGAAGGCGAAGAACCGCGGATAGCCGGTGTCGCCGTGCATGTAGCCGGTCGAGTAGATCTGCACGAGCAGCGAGATCGACGTGACGACGAAGATCATCATCGCGCTCAGGCCGTCGATGCGGAGGCCGACCTCGACGTCGAAGTTGAAGAGCGACATCCAGAGGTGCGGCGCGAAGTCGAGCGCCTGGCCGTCGTTGTCGATCGAGACGATCAGCGTCCAGATCGCGAGGAGCCACGCGATGAAGATCGCGAGGATGGTGACGCGCCCCGCGAGCAGCGGCTTGTCACGCAGGAACCCGACGATCACCAGGAAGGAGATGATCGGCGCGAAGTAGATCGCCCAGACTGCTGCCTCGGGGATGTCCATTAGATCTTGTTCAGTACTTCACGCGCGACGTGCGTCTTGCCGTCGGGCACCCAGATTTCTCGTGCATCGCGCATGGACCCAACCTCCACCGGCGGCACGATGCGGACCGCCAGCGCCTCCTGGTTGAACAGCTCGCGCCAGGTCTCGGCTGCGTAGCCGTCAGGCACGTCCATGAACTTGATCCACATGGCGTGCCCTTACCAGCGCAACAGGTTCACGCGATCGAGGTCGACCGTCTCGCGCCGGCGGTACACGAGCACCGCGAGGGCAAGAGCGATCGCGGCCTCGGCCGCGGCTACGGTGAGCACGAAGACGACGAAGGCGTGCCCGCTGATCGGCTCCTCGCCCGGCGCGAACGCCGAGGAGAACCGCGAGAACGCGAGGATCGTGAGGTTCACGGCGTTGAGCATCAGTTCGATGCCCATGAGCACGGCGATGGCGTTGCGCTTCGCGAGCGCCACCACGATGCCGATGCCGAACACGAGGCCGGACACCACGAGGTAGTGCGCCAGGGTCACGGTGAGTTCGTCGATCGCGGGGATCTCCGGCATTAGCCCTCGCCCCCGTCGTTGGTGTCGCGCCGGCGGTCCTGCACCAGCAGGATCGCGCCGAGGAGCGCGAAGAGCAGGAGGACGGACGCGATCTCGAAGGCGAGCACGTAGCGCCCGAGGAGCAGGTCGCCGATCACGTTCACGGTGCCGGGGAAGTCGGTCGCGGCGAGGCCGTCGCCGGTGCGCTCGGCCCAGTCGGTGTCGAGCGCCACGAACCCGACGAGGGCCGCGATGCCGAGGCCGCCGAGGAGTCCCGGCAGCAGGTAGATCGAGTTCCCGTTATCCCTCGACGCGAGCGGGGTCAGCATGACCGCGAACACCATGAGGACGGAGATGGAGCCGGCGTAGATCAGGATCTGGGCGACGGCGATGAAGTCCGCGCTCAGCGTGATGAAGAGCCCCGCCATGGCCAGGAACGTCACGACGAGGAACACGAGCGAGTGCAGCAGGTTTCGCGCGAGCAGCACGAGCAGAGCCGAGACGACGCTCAGGCCGCTCAGCACCCAGAACCCAATGACGATGCCCGTCGAATCCAACGGCCGCCGACTCCCCTACCCGCGTGACGCGGGCCCTCGTGTTGCCCTTCCGGGCAAGACTTCCCGGACTGTCAGAGTTCCCGATACGGGAGGAACTCTATGTGGAGCGAATCTTCTGGGCAGCCTTCAGGCCACCCAGCGTCCCGTCCGCAATCAGCTTCGGCACGGTCCGGTGCTGCGCCGGGGAGTACCCCAGCCGGTCAGCCCAGAACCGCACGATGACCACCGTGACTGCGAGGTTCACCACCGCGAACGCGCCGAGGGTGATCAGCGCGGGTGACTCGACCCGCGCGAACACCGAGGACTCAATCGCGACGATGAACGCCTGCAGAATGCCGATGGGAATCAGGAACTTCCACGCGAAACTCATCAGCTGGTCAAGACGGAACCGCGGCAGCGTGCCACGGAGCCACACAAAGAGGAAGTACACGGCCGCGATCTTCGTCGCGAGGATCAGGTACGGAGGCACCCACTCCTCGATCCCGAACATCGTGTAGCCGCCGAGGAAGAACGTCGACATGAGCGCGCCCACGAGGATCGCGTGGCCCAACTCGACGCCCATGAAGAGCCCGGCCTTCATGCCGGAGTACTCGGTGTAGAAGCCGGCGACGATCTCTGACTCCGCCTCACCGATGTCGTTCGGCGTGCGGTTGATCTCGGCCGTGCTCGCGAAGAGGAACGCGAACGCGGCGAACGGGATGAGGACGATCATCCAGGCGTTGTACGTGCCCTGCCACGCCACAATCTCGCTCAGACTGAGCGACCCCGTGAGCAGCACGACCGACAACAGTGAGAGGCTGATCGGGATCTCGTACGACACCATCATCGCCACGGTGCGCATCGCGCCCAGGAGCGAGTAGTGGTTGTTCGACGACCAACCCGCGAGGAAGACCGCGAGCACGCCGATCGAGGAGACCGCGATCACGTAGAGGACGCCCACCTCGATGTCGAGGTAGTTCATGTTCGGCGCCCACGGGATCGGCGCCCACCCGAGCATGGCGGGGACGAAGATCAGCACCGGTGGGATGAAGTAGAGGAAGCGGTCCGCGCCACGGGGGATGACGATCTCTTTCGTCATCAACTTCACGGCGTCCGCGATCGGCTGCAGGAGGCCGAACGGCCCGGTGCGGTTCGGGCCCATGCGGATCTGGAACTTCGCGAGGACGCGGCGCTCCACCCACGACCCGATCAGCAACCACCCGCCGAGGACGGACATGATGCCGAGCCCGCCGATGGTGCCCATGATGATCCACACGATGCGGTGGTCGACACCCTCGTCGTTGAGCCAGTCACGCAGGTTGGCGGTCGCGTTGCCGAGGTCACGAATGTCGTACCACTCACCATCGAGCTGCCCGTCCACGACGAGGAAGCCGATGAACGCCATGACCGCGGCGCCACCAAGAGCGAGGATCGCGCCGACGACCTTCGCCGGCGTCGGGACGCCGAGGGCCATCTCCTTCACGCCGGGGCGATCCTGGATCTGGCGCAGCATCGGAGTCGCGGGACGCGGCAGCGGCTGCAGGGGCTGGTCGCTCATCGGTCGATCTCCCCGAGGACGATGTCGATCGACCCGAGGGTGACGACAGCGTCCGGCAGCGAGGAGCCCTCGCCGAGTTCGCGCAGCAGGGACAGGTTGATCAGCGCGGGAGAGCGCAGGTGGAAGCGGTACGGCGCGGGCGTCCCGTCCGAGACCAGGTAGAAGCCGATCTCGCCGCGGGGGCTCTCGACCCGGCTGTAGATCTCACCCGGCTCTGGCCGCAGGGCCAGAGGGATGTCGTTCTTGTGCGGCCCGGGCGGGATCTGGTCGACGGCCTGCTGGATGATCCGCACGGACTGCTTCACTTCTTCCATCTTCACCATGAAGCGGTCGTAGACGTCGCCCACGGTTCCGACGGGAATGTCGAAGTCGAAGCGGTCGTACACGCAGTACGGCTCCGCCTTGCGGAGGTCCCACGGCACGCCCGAGCCACGGAGCGCGGGGCCCGAGAGCGAGCCGTTGATGGCGTCCTCCGGCGAGATGATCCCGACGTTGCGCGTGCGCGCGAGGAAGATCTCGTTGTCGAGCAGCAGGTCCGCGTACTCCTGGGTGCGCTCCGGTAGCTCGTCGAGGAGCTCCTGGAGGGCGGGCCAGAATTCGGCGGGCGGCTCGAAAGAGACCCCACCGATGCGCATGTAGTTCGTCGTCAGGCGCGCGCCACAGGTCATCTCGAACAGGTCGAGGATCTTCTCGCGCTCACGGAACATGTAGAGCAGCGGGGTCTGCCACGCACCGGCGTCCGAGATCAGCGTCCCGTTCGCCATCGCGTGGCTCGCGATGCGCTGGAGTTCCGCGAAGATGACCCGCAGGTACTCGGCGCGCTCGGGCGCCTCGACGCCGGTCAGGCGCTCTGCGGCGATCGCGAGGCCGAGGTTGCCCGTCATCGCCGCGAGGTAGTCCGCGCGGTCGGTGAACGGGATGTTCTGCGTGTAGGTGCGCTCCTCGGCGAGCTTCTCCATCGAGCGGTGCAGGTAGCCCACAATCATGTCGAGGTCGCGGATGATTTCGCCGTCCATGACGACGCGCAGGCGGAACACGCCGTGCGTGGACGGGTGCTGCGGCCCGATGTTGAGGACGAACGGTTCGGCGGTGGTCACGCTAGTGCCCCTGCCCGTGCGGTGCGGATTGGGTGTTGCGCTCGCTCTGCGCGGAGAGGGCCTCGCCGTGCTCGACGAGGTTGTCCTCGTTCATCAGGCGGTCCGGCGCACTCTTGTCCTCGTACGGGAACCGCGCGAGGCCGGGCGTGTGGTCACCGACCATCCCCATCCAGTCCTTGCGGAGCGGGTGCCCGGGGAAGCCCTCCCAGAGCAGGAGACGGCGCAGGTCCGGGTGGTTGGCGAAGCGGATCCCCATGAGGTCGAAGACCTCGCGCTCCTGAAGCAGCGCGCCCTTGTAGACCGGGTACGCGCTCGGGAGGATCGGGTCTTCGTGGTCGGTGAGGATCGCCTTCACGGCGATCTGGTGGTTCAGGTCCAACGACTGGAGGTGGTAGACGACCTCGAAGCGGTCGTGGCGGTCGACGGAGGTGAGGTTGCTCAACTGCACGGCGTCGAACTCCTCGGAGTCACGGAGCCAGCGCAGGGCTTCCTCGACGCGGTCGGGGGCGACCTCGACCCACTCGTCGTTCGAGGCGGTCACCACGCCCGGGAGCGCGGCGGCCAGCGCCTTCGCGACGATGGTCCCTTCGAGCTGTCGGGGGCCGCGCGCCAAGGCTAGCGCCACTCCAGGGCGCGCTTGCGCCATGCGTATGCCAGGCCGAAGGCGAGGATGCCGATGAAGAGCGCAGCCTTCCAGATCGTGCCCAGCGGGGCCTCAGCGTGTTCGACGGCCCACGGGTAGAGGAAGATCACTTCCACGTCGAAGATGACGAACCCGAGGGCGAACAGGTAGTAGCGGGCGTTGAACTGGCCCCAGGACGTGCCCTCGGACTCCACGCCGCACTCGTAGGTCGCGTTCTTGATCGGGCTCTCGTTCACCGGGCGAAGCTTCAGGCGATAGAAGAGGTACGAGAGGCCCAGCGGCAGCATGGGGAAGGCGACGGCGAACCCGAGCAGGATCGCGATGCGCCCGAATTCGTCGGGGATCACCCACGCGTCCTTCCCGCACCCCATCAGACAGGTCGAATCGTGGCCCGCCGGAAGGCTTCCAGGGTCTCTGCCGGACACCCCTCGAAGCGTCCGGAACGTAGCACCCGCCCCCGAGAGGCGCAATGAAACGAGCACCACGGCGGCGTCTGCCTGAGGGTGACAGTGCGGGTGCCGACTACTTCAGCCTGCTGTCTCGCCGCTGTCCGGCCCCCATCGCCTCGAGATCGAGCGTGATCCGCAGCGGTCGGATGAGGTCGAACGTAGGTGGCACAGTGAGAAGTTGACCGCCTGAGTCACGCAGGGATACCTTGCGCGGCGGTCGCGACCGACTGCGCGAACTGCTCCTCTGTGGCACATGACGCCTCCTGGTCAATGGTCCCCGCCCCGCGAAGGCGCACCTGTCCCCCAGAACGTCCTGTGTCCTCGGAAGTGGACACGCCCTCTGTCCGGCGACCGGGGATGCGAACGAAAGGGAGCGGACGTTGGCCGACTACAACAAGCCAATTCCGGATCCGGATCCGTACACCACGGGTCCGTTCTGGGAAGGCGCAAAAGAAGGCAAGCTGGTCTTGCCGCGCTGCACTGACTGCAACCGCACGCACTTCTACCCACGCAACATTTGCCCGTTCTGCTACTCGATGAACATCGAGTGGTACGAGGCCTCGGGCGAGGGGTGGATCCAGACCTACGCGGTGCAGCACCGCGCGATGGGCGGTTGGGCGGACGAAACTCCGTTCGTGACCGCATTCATCGACCTCAAGGAGGGTGACCGCATGTTCACCGTCCTCCGCGGTGTCGACGGCAACAAGCCGGAAGACATCAAGTGCGGCACTCCGGTGAAGGTCGAGTTCGAGAAAGTCAACGACGACGTCAGCATCCCATTCTGGCGTGTGGTCTAGCCGAGAGCGGAGGAAGAACCATGCCGACTAACCCGTCCATGGCCGCCGCGATCGTCGGGGCTGCCGAGTCAAACAAGATTGGTTACATCGAAGAGGGCGCGACCAACCTCACGCTCTTCGTCGAGGCCATCAAGAACGTCTGCGACCAGGTGGGCATCAAGCCCAGCGACATCGAGGGCATTGGCGCCCCGGGGTACGCGAACCAACTCGCCGAGTACCTGCACATCCGCCCGAAGTGGATCGACACCACCTCCGTCGGCGGCTGCTCGTTCCAGATGCAGGTCCACCACGCGATGGCGGCGATCAACGCCGGCATCCTGGACATCGCCGTGGTCGCCCACGGTGAGTCGGGCTACTCCGCCCGCAAGAACAACGGCAAGGGTCGCGGCCCTCGCCCCGCTCCGGACCCCTGGGCTCCGGCTGCGATGTTCGAGGGCCCGTACGGTCTGTCCGGCCCCCCGTCGAACTACTCTCACGCGTTCACGCGTCACATGCACCGCTACGGCTCCTCGCAGGAGGACTTCGCTCAGATCGCCGTCACCACGCGTGACTGGGCGACGCTGAACCCGCGAGCGGTCATGCACTCCAAGGAGACCCACCCCGCGGGTGGCCCCATCACCGTCGAAGACGTGATGAACAGCCGCGTGATCTCCTGGCCGCTGAAGCTGCTGGACTGCTGCCTGGTCACCGACCACGGCGGCGCCGTGATCATCGCGTCCGCGGAGCGCGCTCGGTCCTTCAAGACCAAGCCGGTCTGGATCGCCGGTGCGGCTGAGGCCATCAGCCACACCTCGATGATCGAGATGGACGACTACACGCGGACCTCCGCGTGGCAGTCCGCTGAGTCGGCCTACAACATGGCGGGTATGGGTCCGAGCGAGATGGAACTCGCGATGATCTACGACTCGTTCACGCTGACCGCCGGCATCACCGCCGAGATGCTCCGCCTCACCCCCCTGGGCGAGGGGCCGAGCCTCTGGGCGGACGGCAAGGCGGGCCCGGGCGGCTCCGGCATCCCGGTCAACACCAACGGTGGTGGCCTGTCCTTCAGCCACTCCGGCATGTACGGCATGATGCTGCTCATCGAGGCGTACCGGCAGTTGTCCGGCACGGCCGAGGACGGCATCCACGGCCTGGAGGGCAAGCAGACGAACGCCAAGACGGCGATCGTCAACGGCACCGGCGGCGTCCTGTCCGTGACCGGCACGCTGGTGCTGGTCGCCGACGACTAGGTCGTCAATCGGCCCAATTCTGGTGGGGGCGGTCCTCCGGGACCGCCCCTGCTAGTTTCACTGCTACGTTCGAACGGGTCGGACGCGACGCGCCCGATGACCTCGCGACGGTTCGCCGTCGACATCCCGATCACCACCCGGCCGCATGGGCCGGTCAGTACGGACTGAGCATGCTGCTCGACATCCACACGCACACGCATCCCGGCTCGTGGGACTCGTTCCTCTCGCCGGACGAGATGGTCGACCTCGCGAAGCAGGCCGGCCTGGACGGCATCGTGATCGCGGAGCACGACTGGGCATGGGACGCCGATGCGGCCCGAGACCTGGCGAAGCGGCACGACTTCATGGTGATCCCCGCGATGGAGATCAACACGGAGGACGGGCACCTCCTGGTCTACGGGATGCACAAGTACGCCTTCGGCATGCACCGCAGCCATGAGCTCTGGGGGCACGTGGAGGAGCTGGGGGGCGTGATGATCGCGGCCCACCCCTACCGCCGACAGCACCCGTGGAACTGGGAGAGCGACAAGGAGTGGACCGACGCGATCGACCGCGCCAAGCTCAATCCCGCCTACCGGTTCATCTCCGCGATGGAGATCGGCAACGGCCGCGGCAAGGTGGAGGAGAACGGCTTCTCGGCCCGCCTCGCGAAGCTCATGGGCTTCCGCATCACCGCGGCGAGCGACTCGCACGCCAAGGAAGACATGGGCAAGTGCGCCACCTACTTCGAGCGTGACATCCGCAACGAGGACGACCTGGTCGCCGAGCTCAAGGCGGGCCGCTTCTGGCCGATCGACCGGACGCGCGGCAAAATCCTCGCCGACCCCATCTACCACGACGTCCCGAGCGACCTGCACGACCGCTGGGCGGAGATGGACGAGGTCCACCGCCAGTACCTCGAGACCAACCCGCTGCACCGCCGCGATTGACGCTCCCGACGCCGCCCGCGGGCGCGACTGAGCGAGCATGTGGGTTCTGCACGCCGTGCCAGGCGCCAAAATTGACAGCGTGTAGGGCCACCGATATCGTGCGCCCGGCCCTGCCTCCCGCAAACGTGAGGGTTCCGCAGGGTCGATTGCAACGGTTACGCCGGAATCGACATTTCACTCGTATCGAGGAGGTAGTCGATGGCGGAGTCCGCGGCCCCATCTGTCGTCACTGACGAGATGCGCGCTCAACTGGGCGTCGAGGGTCCCGAGACCACGCTCGAGGTCACGTCCACCGGATGCCGCATGTTCGCGCGCGCCGTCGGACACACGGACCCGGTCTTCTATGACCGGCAGGTGGCACTGGAGCGTGGCTACCGCGACATCCTCGCCCCGCCGGGGTTCCTCGGCACGCCGGTCTACCGTCCGGGGATGAGCGACTCTCACGGTGAGACTCATGGCGGGGCGGAGCGACTCCGAGTCCCGTACAAGCGGGTGTTGAACGGCGGGACCACGTACGAATACGTCGAGCCGGTCTGTGCCGGAGACGTGCTGACCTCGCGGTCACACGTCGGCGACTACCAGGAGCGGGAGGGCTCCATCGGCCCCATGCTCATCGTCTATCGAGAAACCACGTACCGCCGTGCTGACGGCGAAGTCGTCGCCCGCGTCCGCGGGAACGTGATCCACTACTAAATGGTCGAGGGGTACCAGTTGCCAGAGCAGGTCTTCTTTGAGGATGTGGAGGTGGGGCAGCAGATCCCTACCCTCCAGAAGAACTGCTCCACTCAGCAACTCGTGGTCTGGGCCGGCGCCTCCGGCGACTTCTACCAGATCCACTACGACCAGGCCTTCGCCCGGAACACCGGGCTGGACAACATCATCGTCCATGGCGCACTGAAGCACGCCTTCCTCGGACAGTTGCTGCACGACTGGGTCGCGCCCGCTGGGCGCGTCGAGAAGTTCGGCTGCCAGTACCGGGGGATGGACTACCCGGACCAGGACATCACCTGCAAAGGCGTGGTCACAGGCAAGCACGTTGAGGGCGACCGGCACACGGTCGAGCTCGACGTGTGGACAGAGAACCCAAACGGTCAGAAGACCACGCCGGGCACGGCGCGCGTTATCTTGCCGAGCCGAGGGTAGCCGGGAGCACCCGGCGAGATTGCCGGCATCCGCCGGCGGAAACACGAGTGCCCCTGAGAGGGGCGGGAGAGGACCGACACATGGGTGCGTTGGACGGCAAGGTCGCCGTCGTCACCGGCTCCGGACGCGGTATCGGCGCCGGAATCGCCAAGTTGTTCGCCAAGGAAGGCGCCAAGGTCATCGTGAATGACCCGGGCGTCAACGTTGACGGCTCTGGTGGTGACGCAGGCCCCGCACAGGAGGTCGTGAACGCGATCAAGTCCGCCGGTGGTGAAGCCACGGCGAACACTGATTCGGTCGCGGACGCTGCTGGCGGCGAAAACATGATCAAGCAGGCGGTCGACACCTACGGGCGTATCGACATCCTGGTCAACGTCGCGGGTATCCTCCGCGACCGCATGATCTTCAACATGACCCAGGAGGAGTGGGACGCGGTCATCGCGGTCCACCTGAAGGGCCACTTCAACACGGTGAAGCCGGCTTCGGTGCTGATGCGCCAGCAGCGCTCTGGCCGCATCATCAACTTCTCGTCCACGTCGGGCACCCTGGGCAACACCGGGCAGTTCAACTACGGCGCGGCGAAGTCCGCCATCGCCGGCCTGACCCGAGTGCTGGCGAAGGACCTGGGCCGCTACGGCATCACGTCCAACGGCATCGCCCCAGGCGCCGCGACCCGCATGACGCAGTCCGTCCCGGACTCCGCCCGCCAGCTCCGCGCCCAGGCCGGGATTGCCGCCAACGCGCAGCAGCCGGTCAAGGAGAGCCAGTACGTCGGCCTCCGTGAGCCCGAGATGGTCGCACCGATGGTTGGTTACCTCGCGTCTGACGACGCCTGGAACATCAACGGCCAGATCTTCAACGTGGCCGGTGGGAACGTGAGCCTGTCCCACTACCCCGTCGCCATGCGCACGATCTTCAAGCCGGGCCTGTGGTCGATGGAAGAGCTGGACGACGCGGTCCAGAACGTCCTCATGAAGGACATCAACAACCCCGCGCCGCCGCGCGACGACGTCGAGGTCCCTGGCCGCGACGTTCCCGCCCGGCCGCTGGCCTAGGCGCGAGAGAAGGGAATCGAAATGGCAACTCCCCTTGAGGGACGTGCGTACGTCGTGACCGGCTCCGGCCGCGGCATCGGTAGCGAGGTCGCGAAGCTGATCGGCTCGCTCGGCGGCAACGTCGTCGTGAACGACCCCGGCGTGAACCTCGACGGCTCCGGCTCTGACGCGGGCCCGGCCGCCGAGATCGCCAAGGCGATCAACGACGAGGGCATCGGCAAGGCCGTCGCGAACATGGACACGGTCGCCACTCCTGAGGGTGGCGAGAACATGATCAAGCAGGCCATGGACGAGTGGGGCCGCCTGGACGGCGTCATCCACGTCGCCGGCATCCTGCGTGACCGCATGGTCTTCAACATGACGGAGCAGGAGTGGGACGACGTAGTCGCCGTCCACCTCACCGGGTTCTTCAACGTGGTGAAGCCCGCCTCGATCATCATGCGCCAGCAGCGCTCCGGCCGGATCGTCGGCTTCTCCTCGGGCTCTGGCATGAACGGCAACACGGGCCAGGCGAACTACGGTGCGGCGAAGGCCGGCATCACCGGTGGCGTCCGCTGCGCGGCTCGCGACCTGGGCCGCTACGGCATCACCGCCAACGCGATCTGCCCCGGCGCTGCCACCCGTATGACCCAGTCGGTTCCGGACGCCTCGCGCGACCTGCGCGCTCGCGCCGGTATCGGCGGCGGCGCCCCGCGTGGTGAGAGCATCGTGAACCAGCTTCGGGACGCCAAGTACGTCGCCCCGATGGTGGCTTACCTGATGACTGACCAGGCCTGGAACATCAACGGCAAGTGCTTCTACGTCAGCGGCGGCAACGTCTCGCTGGCGCACGACGAGACGCCGTACCGGACCATCGCCAAGGGCGGTACCTGGGAGATCGACGAGCTCCGCGCGCTGGTCCCAAGCCAGCTCATGCAGGGCACGTCCAACCCGGCCCCGCCGCCGGCTGACCTGGACCTGCCGGGCCGCCCGGTCGCTAAGGCCGAGTAGCTTCCACCCTTCGAGGTCGCTCGAAGACAGCAGGGCCGCCCTTCGGGGCGGCCCTGTCCGTTGTGCTGGTGCTGACCGAGGTCGTAGACCCTCGGACGGACGTGACTACTCGCGGTCGTCGCGCTCCTCGTCGCCGGGGAACGCCTCCATGTAGATGAAGTCGTAGCCACCTCGGGCGACGCGCTTCACCTGCCGGAAGCCAGCACGCTCGAAGGAGGCCTGGGCGCGGTAGTTCCACGACAGTGTGTGGAGGAAGACGCGCCGCAACTTCATCTCGTGGAACAGGTGGCGCAGCATGCAGCGGACAGCATCTGAGCCATAGCCCTGGCTCCAGTAGTCACGGTTGCCGATCGTGATGCCAAGCTCCGCCTCGCGGCGCATGGAGTCGTAGCCGTAGTACATGACGTTGCCGATGTGGGTGCCGCCCTCGCGCTCTTCGATGGCGAACGTGCGGCGGTGGATCGTCGGGTACTGGAGCTCCTCGGACATCGTCGCGACAAAGTTCGCGAAGCGGACGGAGAGCGGGCGCGCGGCATCGTAGGCCGCGAGTTCTGGGTCGCAACGCCACGCGTAGTCGCGCTCGGCGTCGTCGATGTGCTTCTCGCGGAGCCTGACCAGCCGCCCCTCGGCGATGACCGCAGGCCGGGTCGACGTCATGCAGGCATCTTAGCGATCAGTTCGGCGGCGCGGTGCAAGATGTGCAACTGGTTCTTGTGCGTCAGGAGGCGTTCCGCCTCGGCGAGGTGGTACCAGCCGACATCGTCGAACTCGTGGTCGTGGTCGGCCATGTCGCCACCCGTGGGGCGCATCAGGAAGAAGTACACGATCTTGTCCACTCGCTCGCGGTTCTCGTCGGAGAACCAGTAGCGGACCTCGCCCAACTCTTCGAGGATCTCGGCCTCCAGGCCGGACTCCTCGCGCACCTCGCGGACGGCGGTCTGCTCCACCTGCTCGCCCGGATCCACCTTGCCCTTCGGCAGCGCGAAGAGCCCCGAGGAGCGCCGGCTGACCAGGACGATCTCGATGCCCTCGTCGCCCTCGCGGAAGACAACGCCGCCCGCGGCGACTGCTTCGCGGCTCAATTCAGGTTGTCCCGGTCGGAGAAGTCCTCCGGATCGTCATCGTCGGTGCCGCCGAAGCTCGGCGGGGCGTCGCGCTCATCGTCCACGAACTCTCCGGTGAGCAACTGCACCTCGGCGAGGGCGTCCCGGATCGCCTCCTGGATGTGCGGGTCGTTCCGCTCGGTCAACCAGCGGGCGAGGACACGCTCCGCCTCGTCGTTCGCGATCTCGCCGAGGGCTTTGATCGCGGCCACCTGCACGTCGTCGTCCTTGTCCTCCTGCGCCAGCATGATCAGCGCCGGCACGGCCTCGTCCACGAGGAGCGCACCGGCGGCCTCCGCGGAGACCGCGCGGACCTCCGGGTCCTCGTCGTCGAAGTGGTAGATCAGCACCTCGAGCCAACCCTCCGAGGCGGATCGGCCCATCGCGCGAAGCGCAGCGACGCGCATGCGCTGGTTACCGACCTCGTACTGCTCGGAGATCAGTTCACCCGTCGACTCGTCCGAGAACGCGCCGAGGGCTTCGAGCGCGCGGCCGCGCACCTCGTCGGCCTCCTCGATGTCCTCGATCACGTCACGCAGCGTAGCGGCGAGGGTCTCGACCTCCTCCTCGGGCATCATGCCCAGCTCGGCGGCGACGACGTAGACGGAGAGGACGGTCGCAATCTCGGCGCGGACATCGGCCACGTCGTCCTCGCGTAGGAGCGTCAGCAGCACGCGCATGTACTCCGGACGGTCCTCGCTGTGGAGGCCGCGGACGGCGAGGATGCGGGTGGCCGGGTCAGGGTCACGGAGCGCGGTCAGCGCGAGCTTGTGGAAGTCGAGCGTGACGTCATCGTCGGTGAGCCGCTCGAAGATCGCGAGGAGTTCGCGCCGCCGCTCCGGCGTGATCTTCGGCCACGTCGCCATCATCTGCCGGAGGGTGTCCTCGTTCGGGTCTGAGAGGGCGCGGAGCCGCTTCGCCTCGAGGGCTGCCCCGCCCTCGATCTCTGCGAGGACGACGCTGACCGAGGGGATGGGGTCGCGGTCATCGGGATCGGGGATCGAATCGAAGCCATCCTGAGTCATCTGGCGTCTCCCACATCCAGCAATTCGAGTGTAACAACGGACATTCGGCGCTCTGGTCACCCGAGCGAGGTAGCGAGCGCTCCTAGGACTGTCTCAGCCCGGAGCGTTCCGCACGAGGTTCGCGCGCCATCAGTTCCTCGATCGCTCGGAGCGGCGGCTGTCCCTCGTACAGGACGCGGTGCAGCCCGTCCGTGATCGGCATGTCGACGCCGAGCCGCGCTGCGAGGGCGCGCGCCGCCTCGATCGTCGTGGCGCCCTCGGCGGTCTCGCCCAGCGTCTCGAGGGCGGCCTCGAGGGAGGCGCCGGCAGCCACGAGCTCGCCGAGCCGGCGGTTCCTCGCGAGCGGGCTGTACGAGGAGGCGACGAGGTCCCCCATCCCGGCGAGGCCCTGGAACGTAAGTGGGTCGGCGCCCACCGCCACTCCGAGCCGGGTCATCTCGGCCAACCCGCGAGCCAGCATCGCGCCCTTCGCGTTGTTGCCAAACCCGAGGCTGTCCACCATCCCTGCGGCGATCGCGACCACGTTCTTGAGCGCGCCACCCATCTCCACGCCCACGACATCCTCGGACGTGTAGACGCGCAGCGAGGGGGAGTGGAACGCGTTCCGGAGCGGGTCGAGGTCAGCGTCCTCGGATGCGATCACCGTCGAGCCCGGGAGGCCCGCTGCGACCTCGCGGGAGAGGTTCGGGCCGGAGAGCACGGCAACGGCTCGCCCCGGAAGCGCGCCACGGAGGATCTCGCTCATGCGACGCCCCGTGGACGCCTCGATCCCCTTCACCGCCGAGAGCAGGACGGCGTCAGCGGGCACATGGTCGGCCAGAGCCGCTGCATTCGCCTCGAGGGTGCGCGAGGGCACGACGAAGCACACGAGGCCTGCCTCGGCCAGCACAGCGGGCTCGTGCGAGACGACGAGAAGTCCGGGGAACATCACGCCGGGGAGGCGCCGCTCGTTACTACGGGCTGCTTGAAGTGTCGTGGCTTCCTCGGGCGTGCGGGCGAGCAGCGTGGTCGGCTGCTCGTTCCGTGCGAGGTGCACCGCGAGCGTGGTACCCCACGCCGTCGCGCCGACGACCACCGCGGACTGGTAGGCCTGTGCCATCGCTATACGGCCATCTCGGAAGTGCCCACCGCTAGGACGCGCCGGCGGGCCGCCGCCCGCCACCCTGCCCGAGCTTCGGCTCGGTGCCGGCGAGGAGGCGACGGATGTTCTCGATGTGGCTGATCTCGACAAGGGTCATCGTGGGGATCGCGAACAGGAGGAAGTACTTCCCGTTGATGTCGTCCAGCGCCCACATGACGCCGATCACGACGAACCCGGCGAACACGCCGGTCACCGACATCAGCGAGGCGTATCGGAAGGTCGCGAGGACCGCGAGCGAGAGGCCAAGGACGACCAGCGCGACAATGGGCGACACGGCGAGGAACGCGCCAAAGGCTGTCGCGACGCCTCGGCCCCCCCGGAAGCCAGCGAACACCGGGTAGATGTGACCACCCACGGCAGCCGCGCCCGCGAGCGCGGCGGCGGCCGGCTCGTCGAAGAGCAGCCGGGCTAGGACGACGGCGAGCGCGCCCTTCGAGACGTCGCCGAGCACGACGACGATCGCGCGGCGGACACCCATCGTGCGGAGCGAGTTTGTGAAGCCGGTCTTCCCCGAGCCGTACTGGCGCAGGTCACCGAGCCCGGAGAGCCGCCCGACGATCAGGCCGAACGGAATCCCGCCCAGGAGATACCCGAGCGCCCCCGCCAGGACCGTGGCCAAGATCGGATTCATCAGTCCTCCGCGAACCGATCTTCTGATCGACGGCGATAGACCAACTTGATCGCCGTACCGGTGAAGTCGAACTTCGCCCGGAGCTGGTTCTCCAGGTAGCGACCGTAGGAGAAGTGGACGAGCTCGGGATCGTTCACGAAGAACACGAACGTGGGCGGCGCCACGGCGGCCTGCGTGACGTACATCACCTTGAGCTTCTTATGTCGGATCGTCGGCGGCCCGTGCTCCGCCATCGAGCGGTGGATGACGCGGTTCAGCTCACCTGTCTGCACGCGGCGCTGGCGCACCTCGGAGACGTGCACGCAGAGCTCGAGGAGGTCCTGCACGCCCTCCCCGGTCTGCGCACTGGTGAACATCACCGGCGCCCACGGGGCGAAGCGATAGCGGTGGTCGAGTTGCTTCGTGAGTTCGGCGCGCCCTGAGCGGTCCTCGGCGAGGTCCCACTTGTTCACAACGATGATCATGCCCTTGCCCGCATCGACGGCGTACCCGGCGATGTGGGTGTCCTGGGCCGTCAGGACTTCCTCGTAGTCCACGACGACGACGACCACGTCCGCGCGGTCGATCGCGTGCTCCGCGCGCTGCACCGAGTGGCGCTCCACGCCGCGCTCGACACGCCCGCGCCGTCTGATGCCGGCGGTGTCCACGAGGAGCATCTGGTGGTCTTCGAACTCGAACGGCGTGTCGATGGGATCGCGGGTCGTCCCGGCGACCTCGGACACGAGCACGCGGTCTTCGCCGAGGATCGAGTTCACGAGCGAGGACTTACCGACGTTAGGCCGGCCGACGATGGCGACGCGGATGCGCGGGTCCTCGGCCTCTTCGGGCGCGACGCCGTGGATCGTCTCCAGGACGACATCCAGGAGGTCACCAACGCCCTGGCCGTGGATCGCGGAGACCGACGCTGGTTCACCGAGGCCAAGCGCGTAGAACTCTGGCAGGGCGTTCCGCCCCGCGCTGGTGTCGGTCTTGTTGGCGGCGAGAATGACGGGACGCTTCGCGCGGCGCAGCAGCTCCGCGATCTCATAGTCGGCGGCGATGGGACCAGTGGTGGCGTCCACGACGAAGAGGACTGCGTCCGCCTCCTCGATCGCCTGCTGCACGCCTCGGCGGATGAGCGGGCTGAAGGGGTCGATGTCGGACTCGATGAGTCCGCCCGTGTCCACGACGCGGAAGACGCGACCGGCCCACTCCACGACGCCATAGTTGCGGTCGCGGGTGGTGCCGGGGAGATCCTCCACCAGGGCACGGTTCCTGCGGGTTACACGATTGAAGAGGGCGGACTTGCCCACGTTGGGGCGTCCCACCAGGGCGACGAGCGGGGCACGTTCTGCAGTTTCAAGGGTCATTGTGGAGCGATCGTAACCGTGACCGATTCCGGCTGCACTGAAGTGCTGGTGACGCCCTCGGGCAGCCGCATGCGCACGGGCAGCGTGTGGGTGCCTGGGGACAGCCCCGCGAGGTCGACCTCGGCGGCAAACTCGCCGGGGGGCAGCGCATTCAGGACCGGGAGTGGCCCCGTTAGTTCGACCTGGATCGTCGCGGGATCGAAGCTCGCCTGCAGCCCGTCCCCGAGGTTCACAGCCACCGGGAACGTCGAGGTGCGCGTCGAGCCCTCGACCGCCTCGATCGTCACGGTGATAGTGGCGCGCTCCGTGCTCACGAACTGCAGATCCTCCGGGAGCGGGATCGCGACTGACCGGACGATGTCAGAGCGCGCGCCGTTCACATTCACCGGCGCCAGCGGAATTGCATCCACCTGCTGCACTGACTCCAGCGCACCCTGCACCTGGACGGCCGGCGGCGCGATGCTCACCGACGTCACGCGGAAGCCCGGCGCCGGCGTACCGGACACCTCGACGGTCAGCGGCACCGTCCGCACGATGGTGCTCTGGTTCACATCAAGGGCGACTCGAACGCTCGCGGGATCCAGTCGCACGCCGCGGATCTCCGAGCCGCCTGCCCCGAGCGGTTTCAGCGAGACGGTCTGCTCCACACTGACCGTCAGTCCGGTCACGTTCACGTCCGCCGCGGCCTCCGCCACCAACTCCACCAGCGACTCTGGGCCGGTAACGGTGACACTCGGAATAGCCGGGGTGATTTCGCCCAGTTCGTAGCCGATTGGGAGTGAGCCGACCGCGCCGGTCTCGACCGGGACAGTCTTGCTGACGAGATCCTCGAGGTTCACGGTGATGTTCCGCGGATCGGTCTCGACCACTCGTGCTCCGCGCACGCCGGAGATCTCGACCTGCACAGGGACTTCTTGTGCACGTGCATCGAAGCCGTTGAGGTCAACCACCGCACGGATGTCGGCTGCGGTGAGATCGTCCCATTGGTCTGCCGGCGCCGAGACCCGCACGTTGATGGTCGGAAGTTGGTTAGCGACACCGAGCGAGTCCGGGACGTTCACCGCCTCGACCTGGATGGGCTGCGGAAAGACGTCGACGACCGTGGGGTTCTCGGTATCCGTCACGAACACCCAGAGCGACACGGCCAGGAGCGCCGAGATCAGCAGAAGGCCCGGCGTCCGGCGCACCGAACCCGAAGCGCGCCGCCACGTGTCGCGCCCCAACTCGACGAGCTCTTCTCGTCGCACGTCGCCCAGACCGAGGAAGCGGCTCAGGACGCCCGCCGTTCACCGCCGGACGGCGTGGCGCCGGAGGCTCCCGCCGTCTCCTGGATGTCGAGGTCGAACAAGCGGTGCAGCTGGCGGCTGAGGCGATGCTCATCGAGGTTCGGCACCATGCGGCCGTTGGAGCAGAGCGAGACATCACCGCGCTCCTCGGACACCACCACCACGACGGCATCTGTCCGCTCGGTTAGCCCGACGGCGGCGCGGTGGCGCATGCCATATTCGGCGGGGAGGGGCGAGTCGGAGAGCGGGAGCGTGCAGCCTGCAGCGATGATGGAGCCGCCACGGATCACCACCGCCCCATCGTGCAGCGGGCCGGTCTCCGGGAAGATGCTCAGCAAGAGTTCCGTGGAGAGCGTTGCATTCATCGGGATGCCGGTGTCGATGACCTCTTGCAGCCCGGTCTCGCGCTCGATGACGATGAGGGCGCCCGTGCTGGAGCGCGCCAGTCCGAAGGACGCGCGCACGATGAGGTTGAGCGTGTCCTGCCGCTCCTCGCGACGGAGGATCGAGCGCATGCCGGTCCGGCCGAGGCGCTCGAGCGCTCGACGGATCTCAGGCTGGAACACGATCAGTGCACCCACGAGCAATCCCGTCACGGAGTTCCTCAGGATCCAGTTGATGACCAGCAGGTCGAACACCCAGCTGAGCGCGAACGCGCCGATCAGCAGCACGCCCACGCCTCGGAGGACGGTCATGGCCGTGGTGCCGCGCACCAGCAGCAGCAGCCAGTAGATCGAGAACGTGACGATGAGGATGTCGACCGCCGCGGAGATGTCGAAGCGGATCAGGACGTCCCGTAGCCCCTCGGGAATCTCGGGCAAACGGAACCCCCTCAGCGGTCGTCGCTACTCAAGCCCTGCTGTCGACTGACGTCGAGGGCTGTCCTACCCCGCGAGAATAGACGCCAGCACGGCCTGCTGCGCGTGCATGCGGTTCTCGGCCTGGTCAAAGACCACGGAACGCTCGGACTCGATCATCTCGTCCGTGATCTCTTCGCCACGATGTGCAGGCAGATCGTGCATCACCAGCGCGTCGGACGGCGCTGCGGCCATCAGCTCGGCGTTGAGCTGGTAGCCGGAGAAGTCCTCGGCGCGCTGTGCCGCCTCGGCCTCCTGGCCCATCGAGGCCCATACGTCCGTGTAGACCGCGGCCACGTCCCGTACTGCCTCGATCGGGTCGGTGACCTGGGTCACGCTCCCCTCGCCCGGCAGCGCCCGAGCGCGCTCCAGCGTCTCGGACGGCAGGTGGTAGCCCTCGGGCGAGGCGACGACGAAATGCATCCCCGCCATCACCGAGGCGTACGCGAGGGAGCGGGCGACGTTGTTGCCATCGCCGATGTAGGCGTAGCGGACACCCTGCAGGCTACCGAAGCGTTCGCGGAGCGTCAGGAGGTCTGCCAGTGCCTGGCACGGGTGCTCCTCGTCGGAGAGCGCGTTTACGACGGGCACGTCGGCCCACTCGGCGAGTTCGAGGACCGTCGAGTGCTCGTAGGTGCGGGCGGCGATCGCCTGCACCATGCGCGACAGCACGCGCGCCACGTCCCTCACCGGCTCGCGTTCGCCCATGCGCACCTCGTGCGCCGAGAGGTAAAGCCCCGTGCCGCCGAGGCGGTGCATCGCCATCTCGAACGAGGTTCGGGTACGCAGGGACGGCTTCTCGAAGATCATCGCGAGCGCCTGCCCGCGGAGGACCTGACTCGTGCCATCGCGCTTCATGCCGAGCGCGAGGTCCAGCAACTGCGTCAGCTCCGCTGGCAACACATCCAGGATCGAGGTGAAGTCACGGCCCAACACTGGGGAACTCCGGAGAATGGCGGGGTCACGCCCTGCATGAGCAGGATCGGCTGCACGACCCCCGACTGGGGAACCAGCAGTATACGCAGACGAGTTATGTACGGATATAGGAGCGCACCCCAAGCCCGTAGATCGGTACGATGCGGCACGCGATGTCGGCATCATCCTCAGACGGCCCACCTTCACGACGCCCGCTTCCGGTCTTCCGGCCTCAGCCGGCGACGCTGCTGAACGTCGCCCTCATCCTGCTCGCGCTGGTTGCCCTCGCTGTCAGCGCTGTACGAGGCGGCGGCGACTCCGCAGGCGTCGAAGTGCAACGGCGCGACGCGCCCGCAGGAGTCGACACGATCCTCGTGCAGGTCTCGGGCGCGGTGACCTCACCCGGCCTCGTGACCGCCCAGCCGGGCGACCGCGTCGGCGATGTCATCGAGCGCGCCGGAGGCGCCCTACCGGGTGCCGACCTCGACGCGCTGAACCTCGCGCTCCGCGTACGCGACGAGGATGTCGTGCGCGTCCCGTTCGAGGGCGACCCGCTCGCCCTCGGGCTGCTCGACCTGAACACCGCGACGCAGGCCGAGCTCGAGGAGTTGCCGGGCATCGGCCCGGTGCGGGCGGAGGCGATCATCGCTGCCCGCCCGCTCGCGTCAGTCGACGACGTGCTTGAGCGCGGCCTCATCCCCGCATCGGTCTGGGAAGCGATCCGCACGCTCGTCGTCGCGCAATGAGTTCCCGCATCGTGAGTCGCCGCACACGATGAACCGCGTCCCCGTCCTACCCCTCGTCGCCAGCGGCTATGTCGCGGGCGTTGTCGGCGGCGCGATCCTCGGCGGGCCGTGGCTCCTGACGCTGCTCCTCGGCGTGATCGTGGTCGCTGCCACCACCGTCCGAGGCTCCTCACCCCCTC
>Ga0114916_1000083_pt1 | contig 81342 bp, 70 predicted proteins | sample MalvirAntarct_66_FD_83501 | JGI IMG/M metagenome (GOLD analysis project Ga0114916, IMG submission 83501) | Marine viral communities from the Global Malaspina Expedition - Malaspina viral metaG Antarct_66 | ecosystem: Environmental > Aquatic > Marine > Oceanic | place: West Anvers Island... | reverse complement strand
GACCGAGACCGAGACCGAGACCGAGACCGAGACCGAGACCGAGACCGAGACCGAGACCGAGACAGAGACAGAGACAGAGACAGAGACAGAGACAGAGACAGAGACAGAGACAGAGACAGAGACAGAGACAGAGCACGCCGCCTCCGCAAATGACTCTGTTGCTGACGATGAGGCTCGGTATGTGGACTCTGCCAGGGCAGGCTTTCTGGGAGGCTTTGAACAGAACAATGAAGCCGGGCAGGCTGTCAAATTCCCCAGCGTGCCGCCACTTTCATTTGCTGAGTTATCAGCAAGGGCCAAGGCGAGGAAAGCTCAAGAGCATCATGAAAAAGATGAGAATGACAGCTAGACCCTGCCTGACAGCCTGGCGATCACTGGTAACAGCAATGTCTGTATTGCTGCTGGCATGGTCTTCCTGGTCACAAGCAGCAGAGGCTACTGATTTTCCAGGTATTGATCGTTTCCCCGGCGCAGAGATTGCTGATTACCGTGAAGCTGACAGTATCAATTATTCGCTGGTACTGGGGCGTATGCAGCGCATTGCCGGACAAGTCACAGCCAGCGCTTCCGAACGCTTCCAGGGCAACTTGACGCGCATAACCTATCAGATTCCCAATGGCTTCTCTGAAGCCGAAGTTTATGCGTTTTATCGTGATCAGCTTATTAGCGAAGGTCAGCGTGAGCTCTTTACCTGCCAGGGCAGGGGGTGTGGCAGCAGTAATTACTGGGCCAATGAAATATTTGATAATCGGATCCTGTATGGGCCCGTGCAGAACCAGCGCTATCTGGCAGCCACCTTCGAAACCGGCGTGCCGGGTGATTCACAGATCGGTTATGCCGCGTTATATGTGGTCCGTCGGGCCAATCAGCGCCTGTATGCTCACCTTGATTTGCTGGCCCTGACTGGCCGGATTGCAGAAGAGCAGCGCGCAGCACAACTGGTGACTCCGGCGGCAATGCAGCAGCGGTTAACGCGTGAAGGCAGTGTTGTCGTGCCGTCATTGCGGTTCAATGACAGTGATGAGCTGGAAGAAGATGCCGGGATCGCGCTATTAGCTGATGTGTTGCAGCGAGACCGCTTGCTGGAAGTCTTTGTCGTCGGCCATCTGCAGCAGAGTAATGTTGATCTGCAAACCTTGCAGCAGCAGTCTCTGGCGCGTGCCGAAACGGTACGCCAGCAACTGATTGAGGCCGGGGTTGATGGTGGTCGCATCATCGCGGCTGGTGTTGGCCCGCTGGCACCTTATTGTCGGCCAGGCCCCTGCGGGCAACGTATTGAAGTCGTTGTCAGACAGTAAAGCGGGGTTACTGAATCAGTGACAGGAACTCGTTGCGTGTGTTCTGACTGTTACGGAACGCACCCAGCATGCAGGACGTTGTCATAATCGAATTCTGCTTTTCGACACCGCGCATCATCATGCACATGTGCTGGGCTTCGATAATGACTGCCGCACCGGCTGCATTGGTTTTCTGCACAATCGTTTCCGCAATTTCCTTGGTCAGGTTCTCCTGGATTTGTAATCGTCTGGCGAAAACGTCTACGATGCGTGCAACTTTTGAGAGTCCGATGACCTTGCCTTTGGGCAGGTAGGCAACATGGCATTTGCCGATAAAAGGCAGTAAATGATGTTCACACATCGAATATAATTCGATGTTTTTGACAATCACCATCTCCTCGGAATCGGATGGGAACAGCGCATCGTTAATAACAGCGTCAATGTCCTGCTCATACCCGCGGGTGAGAAACTTCATGGCTTTGGCGGCACGCAGAGGCGTGTCACGCAGCCCGGGGCGATCAAGATCTTCACCGATAGCGGTCATGATGTCACGGTAGGCCTGATCCATCGTGGCGATGGTTTGTTCGCTGCTCTGGTCGCTCTCTGATGAAACGCCTGGCGCTGATTTGCCGGATGCTGAGTTTGTCATAGTTGCTGTTCTGTCCACCACTGTCGCAAAGGATCGATACCCTACGACAACCGGAGCAGAGGGTAAAGTATTTTTTAACCAACAGGATGCATAGATGAAGGTAGGGGAGTATATTCAAGAGGCGGCGGATCAGTTTGAAAACGCCGACCTTTTCTACGGTCACGGCACTGATAATGCCGCCGACGAAGCACTGTATCTGGTGTTTTCCTATCTGAGGCTGGATTACACAGGGGACGACAGCCAGTTTGCGCGTCCTCTGAGCGAGAACGAACTCGTTGCGCTGCGTGATCTGGCACAACGCCGGATCACTGAACGTGTACCCGTGGCTTATCTGGTGAATGAAGCTTGGTTTGCAGGCCTGCCTTTTCACAGTGACTCGCGTGCCCTGGTGCCACGCTCTCCGCTGGCGGAACTGATTCTGAATCATTACGAGCCATTACTGGACGAGCTGCCTCAGCGAGTATTGGACCTTTGTACCGGCAGTGGCTGCATTGGTATTGCCACGGCTGCTGTTTTTCCGCAGGCCGAGGTAGATCTGGCAGATATTTCAGTCGATGCACTGGCGCTGGCTGAGCAGAATATTGCGCGCCATCAGTTGCAATCACGTGTCAGGACGGTTGCCTCCGACCTGTTTGACGGTTTGCATGAGGCGAAAGCCACTTACGACCTGATTGTCAGTAACCCGCCCTATGTGTCGGCAGAAGAGGTGATGGGTTTGCCGGCAGAGTATGGCCACGAGCCCTCGTTGGGATTGCTCTCTGATGAGGACGGGCTCCTGATACCGTTGAGGATCCTGCGTCAGGCGCCGGATTATCTGACAGAAAGCGGCGTACTGGTCATGGAAGTCGGCTACTCATGGCAGGCCTTGATGGCACGCTATCCTGATCTGCCGGTGGTCTGGCTTGAGTTTGAACAAGGTGGTGAAGGCGTCATGGCAATTGGCAGGGATGCGCTCATTCGTGTGCAATCCATGATTCGTGTATAATAGCCGCCTTTTTATTTGGCCCGATTCGCCTGGCGCGAATCTTGAGGAAAAGGTGGTATGTCAGGAAACAGTATAGGAAAACTGTTCAGTGTCAGCAGCTTTGGGGAAAGCCATGGCAAGGCACTTGGCTGTATTGTCGATGGCTGCCCGCCTGGATTGTCCATCAGTGAAGAAGACCTGCAGCGCGACCTGGATCGCCGCAAGCCGGGGCAGTCACGATTCACAACCCAGCGTCGCGAAGCGGATCAGGTCCGCATTCTCTCCGGTGTGTTTGAAGGCAAGACGACGGGTACACCGATTGGCTTGCTGATTGAAAATACCGATCAGAGATCAAAAGATTACAGTAAGATCAAAGATTTATTTAGGCCTGCTCATGCGGATTATACGTATCAGCACAAGTATGGCATCCGTGATTACCGTGGCGGTGGGCGCTCTTCTGCGCGCGAAACCGCCATGCGAGTTGCGGCGGGTGCCATTGCCAAGAAGTATTTGCTGGAAACGGCCGGCATTGAAATCCGGGCCTGTTTGAGCCAGCTGGGGCCGATTGTCATCGACAAGCTTGACTGGTCCCAGGTTGAGCAGAATGCGTTTTTCTGCCCGGATGCCGATAAGGTGCCAGAGCTGGAAAGCTACATGGCTGCACTGAGCAAAGAGGGCAACTCGATTGGTGCCCGTGTCTCTGTATACGCCACAGGCATGCCGGTTGGGCTGGGAGAGCCGATCTTTGATCGCCTGGATGCAGAAATTGCGCATGCGCTGATGAGTATCAATGCTGTCAAAGGTGTTGAGATTGGCGCCGGCTTCGACAGTGTCAGCCAGAAAGGGACAGAGCACCGGGACGAGATGACTCCCGATGGCTTTCTGTCCAATCATGCTGGCGGGGTGCTGGGTGGTATTTCCAGTGGTCAGGACATCATTGCGCACATCGCGTTGAAGCCAACTTCCAGTATTCGTTTGCCGGGCCAGAGTATTGACGTGCATGGCAACCCGGCAGAAGTGATTACCACAGGACGTCACGATCCCTGTGTGGGTATTCGTGCTGTTCCGATTGCCGAGGCCATGCTGGCCCTGGTGCTGATGGACCACCTATTACGTCATCGCGCACAGAACGCAGATGTACAGTGTGAGACGCCGAAAATATAATTAAATCAATAAAATAATTGTTTAATCTAATGCCAAACATAAGGTTTGGTTGATCATAGTGAGACTGATTCATGGCTGGAAAAACCTTATACGACAAGCTCTGGGATTCTCATCTGGTGAAGCAGCGTGACGACGGTACAGCGCTGATTTATATCGATCGCCAGTTGATCCACGAAGTGACATCGCCACAGGCCTTCGAGGGCCTGCGACTGGCCAAGCGGAAGCCGTGGCGTGCGGATGCCAACCTGGCAACGCCGGACCACAACATTCCGACGACCAAGGCGGAGCGTAGCCGTGGTCTGGAAGGCATTATGGATCCGGTTTCCCGTATTCAGGTAAAGACCCTGGACGATAACTGCAAGAGCTTTGGCATCACTGAGCTGGACATGAACGATATCCGTCAGGGTATCGTGCACGTCGTTGGTCCGGAGCAGGGGGCAACGCTGCCAGGTATGACCATTGTTTGCGGTGACTCTCATACGTCAACACACGGGGCACTGGGTGCGCTGGCACACGGTATCGGCACGTCTGAAGTTGAGCACGTGATGGCAACGCAATGCCTGATTCAGCGTAAAATGAAGAACATGCTGGTGCGTGTTGATGGCAACCTGAATCCTGGCGTCACCGCCAAGGATATCGTGCTGGCCATTATCGGTGAAATCGGCACAGCCGGTGGCACAGGCTACACCATCGAGTTTGGTGGTGATGCGATTCAGTCACTGAGCATTGAAGGCCGCATGACTGTCTGCAACATGGCAATTGAGGCGGGTGCACGTGCCGGCCTGATTGGTGTGGATGAGACAACTATCGACTATATGCGCGGCCGTCCGTTTGCTCCGCAAGGCGAGATGTTCGATAAGGCAGCAGAGGCCTGGCGCGATCTGGTCAGTGACGCTGACGCTGAGTTTGATCGCGTTGTGGTCATTGATGCGGCTGACATCATCCCTCAGGTTACCTGGGGTACATCGCCGGAAATGGTAGCGCCGGTGACTGGTGAAGTACCTGATCCGGATGCCGAGACCAATGCCGGCAAAGCAGAAAACATCCGTCAGGCGTTGAAATACATGGGCCTGACTCCGAAGACGGCGATTCGTGACATTGAACTGCAGTACGTCTTTATCGGCTCCTGCACCAATTCGCGCATTGAAGACCTGCGCGCGGCGGCGGCTGTGGTTAAAGGTCACAAGGTGGCTGCCAATATTGAACTGGCCATGGTTGTACCCGGGTCGGGTCTGGTGAAAAAACAGGCTGAAGAAGAGGGGCTGGACAAGATTTTCCTGGAAGCTGGCCTGGAGTGGCGTGAGCCTGGCTGTTCCATGTGCCTGGCCATGAATGCCGACCAGTTGCCGATGGGCAAGCATTGTGCGTCCACATCCAACCGTAACTTCGAAGGTCGACAGGGCTTCGGTGGCCGAACGCACCTGGTCAGCCCGGCGATGGCTGCGGCGGCAGCGATTCATGGTCGCTTCGTGGATGTGCGTGACATGCTGCTGGAAAAAGCAGCCACGCACTGATTCATTGACCCGATAACAGTTACCAGGACAACACTATGAAAGAATTTAATGTACATACCGGTATCGCCATGCCTCTGGATCGGGCCAATGTGGATACGGATTTTATTATTCCCAAGCAGTTTCTGAAGTCGATCAAGCGCAGTGGCTTTGGCGTTAACCTGTTTGACGAACATCGCTACCTGGACAAGGGTGAGCCGGATGCAGATAACAGCAAGCGCCCGATTAACCAGGACTTTGTCCTCAACCAGCCACGTTACGAAGGTGCCAGCGTGCTGCTGGCCCGTGATAACTTCGGCTGTGGTTCGAGTCGTGAGCACGCGCCGTGGGCGCTGGATGACTACGGTTTCCGCGTTATTATTGCGCCGAGCTTTGCTGACATTTTCTTCAATAACTGCTTCAAGAACGGTATTTTGCCGATTGTGCTCGACGCCGAGACGGTCGATAGCCTGTTCAAGGATGTGGCAGCTAATGAGGGTTATAAACTGACGGTCGATTTACCGTCACAGAAGATCACCCGACCAGATGGATCAACCATCGACTTCGAGGTTGATGCTTTCCGTAAGCACTGCCTGCTGAACGGTCTGGATGATATCGGTCTGACGCTGGAAGACGCCGATGCCATCAAGACATTTGAGAATCAGTGGCGGGAGAAGTCACCCTGGTATTTCCAGCTGAATGGATGAAGTGAGGGAGTCATTATGAAAAAGTACAATGTTGCCGTTGTCGGTGCCACAGGCGCTGTCGGCGAGACACTGATCAGTATCCTGGAAGAACGTAACTTCCCGGTCAACGAGCTGTTTCCGTTGGCCAGTGAGCGTTCTGCTGGCAAAAAAATCCAGTTCCAGGGCAAGACCGTCACCATCCAGAACCTGGCTGAGTTTGATTTCTCCCAGGCAGACATTGGTCTGTTTTCTGCCGGTGGCAGTATTTCTGAAGCGTTTGCCGAGAAAGCGGGCAAAGCGGGTTGTATCGTTATCGACAACACGTCGCATTTCCGTCGTGAAGCCGACATACCCCTGGTTGTCCCAGAGGTGAACCCGGAAGCGATTGCCAATTACGGAAACCGTAATATCATCGCCAACCCGAACTGCTCCACGATTCAGATGCTGGTTGCCCTGAAGCCGATTCACGACAAAGTGAAAATCAAGCGCATCAACGTGGCGACTTACCAGGCTGTATCTGGCACTGGCAAGGAAGCGATTGAAGAGCTGGCTTCACAAACCGCTGCGCTGCTCAATGGCCGCGATGCGGAGTGCGAAGTGTATCCAAAACAGATCGCCTTCAACGCACTGCCGCATATTGATGTCTTCATGGAAAACGGCTACACCAAAGAAGAGATGAAAATGGTCTGGGAAACCAAAAAAATCATGGACGAGTCCATTGAGGTTAACCCGACTTGCGTGCGTATCCCGGTCTTCTTTGGTCATTCCGAAGCGGTGCACCTGGAAACTGAGCAGCCGATCACGGCGGAAGAAGCGCGTGAATTACTGTCAAATGCGCCCGGTGTAACGGTTATTGACGAGCGAAAAGATGGCGGTTATCCAACTGCTGTGACAGACTCTGCAGGAAAAGATGATGTTGCAGTTGGACGTATCCGTCAGGATATTACACATCCAAATGGTCTCGATCTGTGGATTGTGGGTGATAACGTTCGCAAAGGTGCTGCGTTGAACTCAATTCAGATCGCTGAAGTATTGATCAGAGACTATTTATCATAAATACTTGGTGTTATTAACGATCCGTGCCAATTGCACCCTGCGCACCATAAATTAAGGAACTGATAATGGTAAACCGGCTGCTGCGAACAATTTCCGTGCTGACATTCATGGCAGCCGGCAGCGCAGCAGCGGTTGAACTAGGTGACCTGACGTTGGTGAGCGGCGGTGCAGTTGGCTCTGCCAATGAAGTGAATGGGCAAGCAGCGCCATTTGAAGTGCGGATCGATATCCTCGATGTTGACAATCTGACTGCCTCACAGCTGCAGATATCGGTTGCCGACCTTGATGCCTACCAAACCCTCGCACTGGAGCGCAATGCCGCGCTCGACTCTCTGGCCGCCAATATCGAAACAACAGGTAATGCTGATGCGCCCTTACAGGTCGTATTGCGCAGCAGTTTGCCGGTTGATGCCGCTTTTGTCCCTCTGGTGCTGGATACGCAATGGCCCGGTGGCCGGTTACTGACCGAGTATACCGTTCGCCTGCAGGCGGCTGAGTTCAGTTCTGCGCAGGCGTCCAGCGTCGTTGAGCCATCTCGTCAGGTAGAACTGGATGTCGCCGATCCGGCTGAAGAGGCAGAACTGCCTGCTGTGGCAGAAAATACTGATGCGTCGTCCGTAGAGAGCGAGCCGGCAAATGAGGGTGTGCAGGCTGCTGCAACGGCTCAGACATCGGTTGATGAACAGAGCCAGTCTGGATCAGGATCTGTGGCGGCCATGCCAGAGTCCGTCACCGTAGAAAGCGGCGACACGCTCTGGGAGCTGGCCCTGGAAGTTCGGCCGAATAACTCGGTTTCTGTTCAGCAAACCATGCTGGCGTTACAGCAACTCAATCCTGACGCTTTCATTAACAACAATATTAACCGTGTGCAGCGTGGAGCTGTGCTGCGTGTTCCTGCTCTTGATGATATCCGTCAGATCGGGCAGCAAAATGCCATCGATGAAGTGCGTCGCCAGAATTCCACAATCAGTAATACCACAGTGCAAACCCGGAGCCCTGTATCAGCCAGTGATAATGGCAATGCGCAAGGCGAACTGCGGGTTGTCAGCGTTGAAGAGCAGAATGAACAGGATGTCGACCCTCAGGCGGCAGGCAGCCAGGATGCCGAACGTAACCGTCGTCTGAATGAGCTGGAAGATCGTCTGGCTGTCCGTCAGGAAGAGGTTGACCGCCTGGAATCCGAAAACACAGAGCTGAATGCCCGGCTGTCGATGCTGCAGCAACAGATTGCTTCAGCGCAGGAAATTATTCGTCTGCGGGATCTGGAGCTGGCCCAGCTGCAGGAAAATCTCGCTGAGCAGCGTGAGCAGCGTGAGCAGCGTGAGCAGGAGGCAGCTGAGCAACCGACTGATCAGGCCGGAACAGCAGAACCTGATGCGGAGCCTACAGTGGTGACGCTGGCGCCTGAACCAGGTCCGGTGCAGCGACTGCTGAATATGATGCTGCAAAACCCATTGCTGTTTATTGGTGGCATTGTGCTGGCCATTGCAGCACTGGTGTTGCTGTTGGCGGCACGTAATCGTGCGGCGAGACAACGGGACCAGGAAGCCAGTGCCGAAAGCGACCAGACCTTGCTGGCAGATCAGGAAGATGAACTGGTCTTTTCCGAAGCGGCTGAAGCTGATGCAACGGATGATACAGATGAAGAATCAGCCGATGATGAGTCAACAGTCGATGACGATGGTGAAGATAAGGTCGGCGCTGCAGAGGCGGTAGAGGCGGGTGACTCGGACCCGTTTGATGCCGAGCAGAATTCATTTGGTGCAGACCGCGAAGAAACCGACTTTGAGGCGTTGCTCAATGAAGAGGCCGGGATAGCTGATAAGTCTGATGATAAAGCCCCTGGCGATACCGCTGAAGACGGGGAGAGTGCCGAAGAGCAGGACGACTTTGCGGGTTCGGACAATGACTGGGCTGATCCACTGGCTGATATCGACCTGGACGAAGATGGCGGCAGTGAGCCGGAGGGTGATCTCAGCGATATGCCTGAAGAAGCGCCGCAAGACGATGTTGCCACACCGGATGATGACTCCGCTGCAGGAGAAAACGCTGCAGCTCCCAAGTCTCTGTATGACGAATCGGTGGTTCTCGACGATAGCACGGATATCAGTCAGCTACTCGATGATGAAGAACAAACATCAGCTTCAGCGTCTGAAGATGAAGATGTGCTGGACCCGGAAACTGATTTGTCATGGCCTGACGATGACGAAGATGCGGACATGCCCGATGAGTTTGATATCAGTATCGCCGATGAAGAAGCTGATCGCACAGAGGGCGAGGAACTGGATACTGAGCTCGATGTTGAACCCGCGCCTGTAGATCAGGATGAGGCCTCATTTGATGACGAGTCAATTGATGATGAGTTCACAGCAGCTCAAGAGCCTTTAGCCGAAGAGGGGTCAGTGGCTGATGAAGAGCAGCCATTAGCTGTAGAAGAGCCTTTGGCAGAACAGGAGCCCTTAGCGGAACAAGAGCCATCTGCTGGAGAAGAACCTTCAGCGGAAAAAGAGCCCTCAGCGGAACAAGAGCCCTCAGCGGAAGAAGCACCTTCAGCGGAAGAAGCACCTTCAGCGGAAGAAGCACCCGCAACTGATACCGCAGATAAAGAAGATCACTACCCCGACGAATTGGAAGACCTGGCCTTTATCTCCACCGCTGAATCCCTTGAGGATGAAGATGAGGAAGACCCCGACTTTCCATTCCTGAGTGATAGCGATGAGTCGGCCAGTAAACTCGACCTGGCGCGCGCCTATATCGATATGGGTGACACCGAAGGTGCCAAAGAGATTTTGGCAGAGGTCATTGAAGAAGGCCGCGAAGAGCAACGTGCCGACGCCCGTAAATTGCTGGAACGCCTCTAGTGTCCTGTCTTGGCGCGTCTTGCAGCGACGTTTCCTGCAGGCTGTGTAGTATCATGAATTAACCGGACAGGACAGTGATTTGACTAGTCGTATCGCCCTGGGTGTCGAGTATAACGGCGCCGCATTCTATGGCTGGCAACGCCAGCTGTCACCCGAACTTCCTACCGTCCAGGGTTTTCTGGAACAGGCCCTGGCGCGTGTGGCCAATCACCCTGTTGATATCAAATGCGCTGGCAGAACGGATGCCGGCGTCCATGCCAGCGGGCAGGTGGTTCACTTTGACGCGCAAATTGATCGTGGGCAAAAAGCCTGGGTGATGGGTACCAACACTCACCTGCCTGCGGAAATCCGGGTGCAGTGGGCAAGAACCGTTGATGACAATTTTCATGCCCGGCATTCTGCCCTGAGCCGTCGCTACCGTTATGTGATTTATGATAATCCCGTCAAGCCAACAGTATTGGTGGGACAGTTAACACACGTGCGCCGACCGCTTAATATTGATGCCATGCACAAGGCCGCTCAATGTCTGGTGGGGGAGCATGATTTCTCTGCTTTTCGTGCGGCCGGCTGTCAGGCAAACTCACCTAACCGGGAAATTCGCTTTATCCGGTTATACCGCCAGCATCGTTTTATCGTGCTGGAGGTCGAGGCGAATGCTTTTCTGCAGCACATGGTGCGCAATATCACTGGCACTCTACTGGAGGTAGGCAGCGGCAAGCAGCCTGGGGAGTGGGTGCAGCAAGTGCTGGAAACACGAGATCGCAAACAGGGCGGAGATACGGCGCGCCCGGACGGGCTTTTTCTGGTCAACGTGGAATACCCGGAATCCTGTGGTTTGCCTGTCAATGAAATCGGCCCCTGTTTTCTGTAGGCAGTGTTAATAAGAATCAAAGCGCCTGCTGCGCCCTGTATTGTCGTTCTATCGTCGCCGGGTGGTCTGACATGACATGCCAATGTCAGTAGAGTTCTGCTAAAATAGTCCGTTTTCCGATCAGGCGGTACTTTGCATGATTCCACGTCGAACCCGGGTCAAAATCTGTGGCATTACCCGGCCCAGTGATGCGCTGGCAGCGGCACAAGCCGGTGCCGATGCGTTGGGTCTGGTGTTTTATCCGGCCAGCAAACGTGCTGTCAGCACAACCCAGGCGGCAGTGATCCAGTCGGTCACTCCGGTTTTCGTGAGCTGGGTGGGGTTGTTTGTCGATCCAGAGCCGGAACAGGTGAAAAGTGTGCTTAACCAGATTAAGCTGGACTGCCTGCAATTTCATGGTGATGAGGATGCCGGGTTCTGTGAATCGTTCGGGTTGCCGTATATGAAAGCAATTCGGGTCAAGCCGGGTCGCGATGGCATGGCAACTGACCCAATGCCTGAAATCACTGCGCATCCGAATGCCAGTGCCATTTTACTGGATGCTTACGACCCCAGCATGCCGGGAGGTACCGGAAAACGCTTTGACTGGCGTGTGGCGCGACAGTGCGTTGAAGCCAGTGAAGTGCCGATTGTGCTTGCAGGTGGCCTTAAGGCCAGCAATGTGGGCAAAGCCATTCGCGATGTTCAGCCCTGGGCGCTGGATCTTAGCAGTGGTGTGGAAAGTGAGCCGGGTCTGAAAGATCCGGCCTTAATTGATGCATTTTTCGATGAGGTAAATCGTGTCAGCAACTGAAACTGAAAGTGTTGTGAAGACAGCACAGGATCTGTTTGACGGCCCCGACGCCAGTGGTCATTTTGGCCGCTTTGGTGGTGTGTTTGTGGGGGAAACGTTAATGGCTGCGGTAGAGGAACTAGATCGTGTCTATCGCCAGTTATCCAAAGATCCTCAGTTCTGGCGGGACTTTGATGAAGACCTCAAACACTATGTTGGCAGACCTTCGCCACTGTATCTGGCGGAACGCCTGACAGAAGTTGGCGGCGGGGCAAAAATCTGGCTCAAGCGTGAGGATCTGAATCATACCGGTGCGCACAAGATCAATAACACCATTGGGCAGGCATTGCTTGCCAAGTACATGGGCAAGCCGCGCGTGATCGCTGAAACAGGTGCCGGGCAACACGGTGTTGCTACAGCCACTGTGGCGGCGCGTCTGGGTCTGGAGTGCCATGTTTATATGGGCGCTGATGATGTTCAGCGTCAGGCAGCCAATGTGTATCGCATGAAGCTGCTGGGTGCCAATGTCGTGCCGGTTGAGTCCGGTTCACGGACATTGAAAGACGCCATGAATGAAGCGCTGCGTGACTGGGCCACCAATGTCGACAGCACTTATTACATCATTGGTACTGTTGCCGGTCCGCACCCTTATCCGATGCTGGTCAGGGACTTCCAGGCCATTATTGGCCGGGAGGCACGTGAGCAGTCACAGGAAGAGTTCGGCAGCCTGCCCGATGCGCTGGTGGCTTGTGTTGGCGGAGGCTCTAATGCTATCGGTCTGTTCCACCCCTTCCTCAGAGATGAAAGCGTTGCTATCTATGGTGTTGAAGCCGGTGGTGACGGGGTGGAAACCGGGCGTCATGCGGCGCCACTGAGCGACGGTAAACCAGGTGTACTGCACGGCAACCGCACCTACCTGATGAGTGATGAAAACGGTCAGATTCTTGAGACCCACTCAGTCTCTGCCGGGCTCGACTATCCGGGAGTGGGGCCAGAGCACGCCTGGCTGAAAGATATTGGTCGCGCCAAGTATGTCTCTGTTACAGACACTGAAGCGCTGGATGCCTTCCGCCTGCTGACGCGCAAGGAAGGGATTATTCCTGCCCTGGAGTCATCCCACGCCCTGGCTTACGCGCTGAAACTGGCAGCGACCATGCGTCCGGAACAGAACATTGTCGTGAACCTGTCGGGACGTGGCGATAAAGATATCCATACTGTGTCTGCCATTGATGGCATCACCCTGTAAGTTGAACAAGGCAGTGAAAAGGTAGAGACATGAGCCGAATTAAACAAACCCTGGCGACCTTGCGTGAGCAAGGTCGCAAAGCCTTGATTCCCTATCTGGTGGCAGGTGATCCGGGGGCAGAAGAAACCGTGGCCCTGATGCATCAGCTGGTGGCCGATGGTGCCGATATCATTGAGCTGGGTATTCCCTTCAGCGACCCTTCATCCGATGGCCCGGTGATTCAGCTTGGTGCGGAGCGTGCATTGCGCAAAGGTACCGGGCTGCGTCATGTGCTGGAGATGGTGGCGGAATTTCGCCAACAGGATAACAATACACCCATCGTACTGATGGGGTATCTCAATCCCCTGGAAGCCATGGGTTATGAGACCTTTGTCAGCCGGGCAAAGACCGCCGGTGTTGATGGTGTGCTGATTGTTGATATGCCGGTCTCGGAAGCCAACGAGTTATTGCCGCTGTGTCGCGAAAGTGAGCTTGATGTCATTTTCCTGGTGGCGCCAACCACCACCGACAAGAGGCTCAGTGGCATTTGCGAGCATAGCTCAGGCTACATTTACTATGTTTCCCTGAAAGGGGTAACCGGTGCCGCGTTAAGTGATCATGGTGATATCGAACAGCGCGTTACCAGTCTTCGTGGCAACACAGAGCTGCCAGTTGTGGTCGGCTTTGGCATTAAAGATCCTGACAGTGCCTGTGCCATGGCAGCGATTTCCGATGGTGTGATCGTTGGCAGTGCCCTGGTTGAGCGGATCGCCGGGTTGAGCAAGAGCGGGCAGACACTCCCCACATACGCAGAATGTACGGCGTTGATCGCTGATATCAGGGCTGGTCTGGATCAGACAGCCCGTTGACGAACATGTTATAGTGACGCAGCAATAGCGTCGATCAGACAGGAATAGATTATGAGCTGGATTAACAAGATCCTTCCTTCCATCCGTAGTAACAGCGCTGCCGACGAGGGCAACAAGCAGAAGTCCAGTGTCCCGGAAGGGCTGTGGAAGAAGTGTCCGCGCTGTGAGGCCGTGCTGTATCGCCCGGACCTGGAGCGTAACCTGGAAGTATGTCCCAAGTGTGACCACCACATGCGAATCACGGCACGTCGTCGCCTTGAGCTGTTTTTGGATACCGATGAGCAGCAGGAACTGTTCAGCGATATTGAGCCAGTGGACATCCTCAAATTCAAGGACCTGAAGAAATACAAGGACCGGCTTGCAGCCGCTCAACGCTCTACCGGCGAGAAAGATGCGTTGATTGTGATGCAGGGCAAGGTAAACACAGTGGACCTGGTGGTTGCCGCATTTGAGTTTGGCTTCATTGGTGGCTCAATGGGTGCTGTGGTGGGTGAAAAGTTTGTTCAGGCGATCAATACCTGTATTGAACACCGTCAGCCTTTTGTCTGCTTCTCCACCAGTGGTGGTGCGCGTATGCAGGAAGCGCTGGTGTCCCTGATGCAAATGGCAAAAACCTCAGCCGCACTGGAGCGTCTGCGCAGTGAAGGCCTGCCGTTTATCTCGGTCATGGTTGATCCGGTTTACGGTGGTGTGTCTGCCAGTCTGGCCATGCTGGGTGATATCAACATTGCCGAGCCGCGCGCTCTGGTCGGATTTACCGGTCCGGATGTGATTCGTCAGACCGTACGGGTCAAATTGCCGGAAGGTTTCCAGCGCAGCGAGTTCCTGCTGGAGCATGGTGCTATCGATATGATTGTTCATCGTAAGGAAATGCGCGACACGGTTACCAGACTGGTTTCCAAGCTGTTGCAAAATAAACCGGCAGCATAACCTGATGGCACAACCTGCCAACCTGGCGCAGTGGCTTGATTACATTCAGCAACTGCATCCCAGGGAAATTGACATGGGACTGGATCGGCTGCGTCAGGTAGCTGATCGCCTGTCATTGGACAGGCCTGCCCCGATTGTCATTACCGTCAGCGGTACGAACGGCAAAGGCAGTCACGTTGCGATTCTGGACAAGCTGTTTCGTGAACTTGGCTACCGATGTGCCAGCTACACCTCACCTCACTTGCTGCAATTCAATGAACGGATTTCCCTGGATGGTCAGCCAGCCAGCGATGAAGCCATTTGTGAAGCCCTGTCTGTGGTCGAGGCTGCCCGTCAGGGCACTTCCCTCAGTTTTTTTGAGTTCACCACACTGGCTGCTTTCTGGCTCATGGCCCGTCAGCCGCTGGATGTGGCTGTGCTCGAAGTAGGGCTGGGTGGCAGGCTGGATGCTGTCAATCTGATTGATGCCGATGTCGCGGTAATCTCAAGCATTGAGCTGGATCATCAGGAATGGCTGGGAGATACGCGCGATGCAGTGGCCAGGGAAAAAGCCGGTATCTTCAGGGCAGGCAAACCTGCGGTTTGTGCTGACCGCGATCCTCCGGTTGCGTTAATAGTGACTGCTGATGAACTATCCGTGCCCCTGTACCGGATTGGCCAGGATTTTCATTGCCAGGCACATCCCGGGGCGCCTGGTCAGAGCCGAATCTGGCAGGGCAGAGCCATTGCCCGCCAGGTCATGGCTGCGGGGCAGGACAACAATAGCTCGCATGGCCAGGCCCTGCCGGGAGCATTGAGCCCGCAGGCGCTGGAATCCTGGCAGGTTGAAGTGCCGCCTTGTTCGCTACACCCGGATAATGTCGCTTCGGCTATCCAGGCTGCCTGCCTGAGTGGACTTGTGCCCAGCCAGGCTACGCTGGCGGAAGCGTTGCTACGCTGTCTGCCCGCGATAACATTGCCTGGTCGTTTGCAAAAGGCGGTGGCGAGTAAATCTGACATGAACATTGCAGTACTGCTGGATGTATCGCACAATCCGCATGCAGCAGCTGTATTGGCTGACGAAATCCGGACTTGGCGAGAAAGAGGTCGGCGAGAAAAACTAAGCCACCCGGGCTCTCAGCATACCGGCCAGCCGTTCACAGGGCAGGTTAGAGTCGTCCTGGCCATGATGGCAGATAAAGATCACCTGGGTTATGTTTCCTGCTTAGAAAACCAGGTGGATTTCTGGTATATTGGCGATCTCGAAATGCAGCGTTGCATGAAGGCTAGCGAGTTGTCCGACAAGCTCAAATCCAGGCTGGAAAATATTGTTCCAGCTGTTCCATCAGACAGGCCTGATACAGGTTGTGATGTTTCTGACAGGTTCGGACAGGCACTCAGTGATGCTGGTGCTGAAGATTTGATTGTCGTTTGTGGCTCATTTTTTACCGTTGCACGCATACTGCCAGAGGCCTGCTTGCATTGAACCAGAATACCCGCCAACGCATTATCGGCACTGTCGTCCTTGCGATTGTCGCCATCATTTTGCTGCCCGCCATCTTTGATGGTGAGAGCAGTTATCAATCCTCTCTGCAAACCAATATACCGGATCGCCCTGAGCGCCCGTTAGCGAATCGCGAATTACCGCAACGCCCGACGATCCAGGCCGATAGTGAAGCTATCCAGGTCAGAGACCCGCTGTCGGATGATTCCCCGGACAGTGATAACTTAGCACCTGGGGCTCAGAATCCAACGTCTGTGGCCTCTGATGCATCCTCCGATTCGGTGGATGCTGATAACAATGCAGAAACGACATCCGAGCCAGTCGTCGAAACGGTCAGTTCTGCTGAGCAACCCGCAGCCCCCTCTGAGTCAGCTTCGGGCAGCTCGGCGGCAAATGATTCCGCTGAACCTGACACTGAAGTGGCTGATGCCGCTAGCAATGACGAACCAGGTCTGGATGTCAGTGGCTTACCCGAAGCGTGGAGTGTTCGGGTCGGCGCTTTCGGTAATGCCAGCAATGCAGCCAACCTGTTGCAGCGTCTGACAGACGGCGGACACCGCGCTTATACCCGGCCGGTCAGTTCTTCCGGCCGACAGCTGACAGCAGTTTTCGTAGGTCCCCTGATTTCCCGTCAGGAAGCACAGGGTGTACTGGCACAGGTTAAAACAGATTACGACCTCAGTGGCATGATTGTTCGTTACGAGATCGAGGGACCCTAAGTGTTGAACTTCGTCGATATCGCGATATTGGCAGTTATTGCCCTGTCCTCGCTTTTTGGTATCGCCCGTGGTTTGGTCAAGGAAGTATTGTCACTGCTGGTATGGATAGCAGCCATCGTTATCGCTTACCAGTACAGTGATTCGCTTAGCCCAATGTTGGGTTCAGTCACCAGTAATGCAACGGCGCAATATGCACTGGCATTCGCAATCATAGTGATTGCAGTACTGATAGGTGGCTCAATCGTTAATGCGTTTATGAGCAGACTGGTGAACTTTGCCGGTTTGCAGGCCTCTGACAGAATTCTTGGGGCCGCTTTTGGTATGGTCCGAGGTGTGGTTATTTGTGCCATCGTCGTTTATTTCGCCGCCAGCGTTTATTCACAGGAACCCTGGTGGCAGGAATCCCTAACCCTCCCTTATATAGAAGGGGTGATTGATTGGGTACAGGTCAAATCTGGTACGCAACCCGTATCCGCTGCGACCTGATCGTTCGCTAGTCTTTTGGAGTTATTTGCATGTGTGGTTTAGTTGGCGTTGTTGCCAAATCTGATGTTGCTGTCACGCTTTACGATACGTTGACCGTGTTACAGCACCGGGGACAGGATGCTGCCGGTATCGCGACTTCCGATCAAGGAAAGTTGAATCTTCGCAAGGATAACGGTCTGGTCAAGGATGTATTCCGTACCCGGCACATGCGCCGCCTGACGGGTAATATGGGAATAGGTCATGTTCGTTATCCAACTGCAGGCAGTTCCAGTCCCGCACTGGCCCAGCCTTTCTATGTTAACTCCCCCTACGGTCTGTCCCTGGCTCATAATGGCAACCTGACCAACTCGGCGCAACTTGCCAAAGAACTCTACTCCGAAGATCTTCGTCACATTAATACCGACTCCGACTCTGAAGTGTTGCTTAACATTTTTGCTCATGAGCTGGTGCAGGTAGGCCGGGAAGTTCCGACGCCGGATGATGTCTTCAAAGCTATGGAGGGGCTGCATCGACGCTGTCGCGGTGGTTATGTCGCGCTGGTGATGATCAGCGGGTATGGTATTGTCGGTTTTCGTGACCCCCATGGTATTCGTCCGCTGGTTTATGGCAAGCGCATAAACAAACAGGGCGACGCCGAGTATATGCTGGCTTCGGAAAGCGTTGCACTTGATTCGCAGGGCTTCACTGTTGTACGCGACGTGGCGCCTGGTGAAGCTGTCTTTATTGATGTCAATGGTGGTTTGCATACCCGTGTCTGCGCGGAACCGAAAACGATCACGCCGTGTATTTTTGAACATGTTTATTTTGCGCGACCTGACTCCATGATGGACAGTATCTCTGTTTACAAAGCGCGTTTGCGTATGGGGGAGCGTCTGGCTGATAAGGTAAAACGTCTTCGGCCTGACCATGATATTGATGTGGTTATCCCGATTCCTGATACCAGTCGGACCTCAGCGCTGGAACTGGCCAATTGCCTGGGCGTGAAGTACCGCGAAGGCTTCGTAAAAAACCGTTATATTGGCCGGACATTTATCATGCCTGGGCAAAGTGAACGACGAAAATCCGTGCGCCAGAAACTTAACGCCATTGAGCTGGAGTTCCGGGGCAAGAACGTACTGCTGGTTGATGACTCTATTGTGCGCGGCACTACCTGTAAGCAGATTATTCAGATGGCCCGTGATGTGGGTGCCAAGAATGTCTATTTTGCATCAGCATCACCGCCTGTGCGCTACCCTAATGTTTACGGTATTGATATGCCGTCGGCCAATGAACTGATTGCCCACGGACGCACGGAAGAGGAAGTTCAGACGCTGATTGGCGCTGACTGGCTGATTTTTCAGGACCTGGAGGATCTGGTGGCAGCGGCGCGTGAAGGTAACCCGGAAATCTCTCAGTTCGACTGTGCGGTTTTTGATGGTCACTACATCACGGGTGATGTTGATGAGGCTTACCTGAAAGCGTTGGAAGAAGCGCGTAATGATGCGGCCAAAAAACAGCGCGAGAAGAGCCGTAAACAGAAACATGATGACGATGAGCGTGATAGCGACGCGGCCTGATTCTGTTGCTGGCGAAAGGGCAGGTGGTTGATCTAGCCACCTGCCAGCTTGGCCTTGATACCGCGCTGGGCCAGAAAGGCTTGTGCAGCTTCGCGCTTATCACCCTGAATTTCAATAACGCCTGCTTTTACCGCACCGCCACAGCCGCAGTGTGTTTTCAGGGCCTTGGCCAGCGTTTTCAATTCATCTGCATTCATGGCCAGCCCTTCTACCAGGGTCACACCTTTGCCTTTACGGCCTTTGCTTTCGCGGCGTATTTTTACGTTGCCATCACCCAGGACTGTCTCCGCTTTGCGCTGCTGACAGACACACTCAGACTCACCACATTCCGGGCAAAGTCGTCCCTTTTCGGTGCTGTATACCAGACTGGAAAGTTGATCTTTTAAGGATTGGCTCATGGTATTGGTTGGGTTGCTGCCACTGAATCGCTATCAGTGGCGATACAGTGGCGGTAACGAATATTTGGCATTGTACTGTTGCTGTTTACTGCGCTGGCTGTCACGCAGGGCGATTAATGCTTCCTGCAAAGCCAGCCATTGATTGGCGCTGCTGGCAGCATTGTCTTCTCCACCTTTCGCGCTGAGGTCATCTGTTGCCTTCGGACTGGCGTAGAGGCTGGCCTGCAACTTTCTGAACTCGCGTTGTAAGGTCTCGGAATTCAACCGCTGTGAAAGCGCATCAAGGTTGTACAGACCAGGATCCTGGTAATACTGGCGCCCCCAGGCAATCAGACGAATACGGATTTGCTGTGCATCCCCTTGTTTGATCGCCGTGAGTAGCTCATTAAAGGCTTCGCTTTCGGCTTCAATGTCAATCTGGCGCTGGTATGCAGGCTGGCGTGGCGGCTCCGGATTGGCTGCCAGCATCGCCAGCTGTTGCAGGCGTCGACGCCATAGCCACCACATGCCGAGCAAAATAGCAGCGATAACAGCGGTCAAGCTGTACAGAATCCAGCCCTCAGTCTGTCGTGGCGTGATGAGCGGGTCGATCGCGTTGGCGTTACCTTGTCGTCCCATTTGCGACAGCAATTCTTCCGGGTCAGTGGCTTCAGGGCTGCCTGTCGCATGCACACGGAACGTCGTTGATGGCAGGGTGGCATATTGCATGGAATCTGTGTCCGTATCCCACCAGGGGATTTCCAGGGCAGGAACAGTCACCTGGCCGGCTTCTGTTACGACCATTTCGTAGCTTTCCACACGGGTACCGACCACATTGCCATCCTGTATACGTCGGTCGACATCGCCGGGGTTGGGGTAGACATTAACGGTGTCAATTTCACCGATATTAAAGGGAGGCAAAGCGGGGCCATCCAGGCCATTGGCGGTTACCGTGACTTCGCGCTGGATGGAATCGCCCGGCTCCAGTGAATCAATATCGCCGTCCCAGGTTTCTTCGACAATCAGGTTGCTGGCTGGCAACCAGGTCGTATCCGCAGGGAATGCTGCCGGACGTTCCTTGACATCAATATTATAGCCAGTGGCAAAGGCAGTGACCGGGCGCACATTTCGCTGCCGGAAGACAAAGCTGCTGGAACCGTCGGTTATTTCGCCACGGAAGACAATATCAGGGATGCTCAGGCTGCCGCTGCGCTGGGGAAAGATCACGTAATTCTTTTCATAAACACCGTAACGCACACCGTCTATCAGGCGCTCATACTGGTGGGGCTGGCCGAGTTGCTGAATAACCGCATTTTCAGGGTCAATTTCTGTAAAGTGCGGGTTTCTGATACCGGCAATGGTGTAGTAGAGCCGAATGGTAAACAGTACCTGTTCCTGCACATATACCGATTCTTTATTGACCACGGCTTCCAGGTAGACTTCCTGGCCAGGCTCTAGGCCATTGTTGGGCATCTCGCCAACATTAATGGCAAACGAAGGGGTTTGCTGGTTGCCGACTGAAACGGAAGGCACTTCCAGTTCACCAAGTTCGCGCGGAAACAGTATCAGGATATAGTCCGTCCAGGACTCGATCTGACCATTAACCGAACGCAGGTGGCTGGATGAGCGACTGGAAATGATATCAAACTGTTCACGCAAAGGATCCAGGTCAATGGTGACACCGCTTTGCTGACCAAATGAACGGATGGTCAGCGTGGTGGTTTCGCCACGGACCAATTCTTTGGGGGTCAGGGTGGCTTCAATATCACCCGTCTGGGCCAGGGCGACTGGGCTGACAACACTGACGATCAAAGCAGTGGCGCTAAGCAGCAGGGCAAGCACACTTTGTCTGGTTTTTTGCCCGGGCCGTTTGCTGACCAATGCCTGTCCCATACGCGTGAAGATCCTGTTGAAGCTGACAGTATTCAGGCAATCCATTAGCGTGCCCCCTGTTCTGCAGCACGACGTTCCATCATGCGACGACGCGATTCAAATTGGAATTTGCGTTGCAAGAGCTCACCGGGCTCATCTTCGATGCGGCGCAGGAATTGCTCAAGTGTTTCCTGGTCTTCTTCAAATTCAGAGTTCTGGCTGCGCTGGTTTTTCTGGGAGTTGTCAGTCTCCGCATCTTGCTGTTCTTCCTGTTCAGGCGCTTCCTGATCCTGTGGATCCTGGTCCTGATCCTGTTCCTGCTGCTCTTGATCCTGTTCCAGCTGCGGCTCGTTTTCGTCCTGGTTCTCTTCGCTTTCAGCTTCGGCGGATTCCTGCTGTTCCTGTTCTTCCTGCTGCTCTTGTTCTTCCTGCTCCTGTTGCTCCTGCTGTTCCAGCAGGTCCTCAACAATGGCTTTGTTGTGAGCCGCGTCCTGGTGTTGCGGGTTCAGTTCCAGCACACGGGTATAAGCGGCGATGGATTCCTGCAGGCGTTCAGCAAAGGCGAGCGCGTTGCCCAGGTTATAGAGTGAGTCAATGTCGTTCGACTCACTGAAATCAGCAATGGCCGCGGCATAGTTGCCTGCCCGGTAGTGAGCCGTACCGCGCCATTCAGGGTCTTCAAACAATTGGGAGGCCTGAACCGGGCGCTCTTCCTGCAATGCTTCCATGGCACGTTGCTCACGGTTCAGAAACAGGTCGCGCAAACGGAAGCCAGGATCAGTTTCCTCAGCGCCGCCTTGTGCTTCAGGCGTGTTACCGATGGTCTGTATCTGCATGCCTTCGCCAGCTTCCAGGTTGTTCGGTGAATACTGTTCGCGCAGTTCCGGGTTAGCCAGGGGGTCAGTCAGGTCAATCTCTTCTGGACTGCCATCCTGTGACTGCTGGGCACTGTTTTCATTGCTGGCTTCCTGGGCATGGAGTGGTTGGCCAGGTAACACGGCCATGGCCAGCCAGGTAGCGCCGCAGGTCAGGGCCAACTGCATCACCCAGCCACGGCGGAAGCACAGCGCTGCCAGCGGCAGTACGAGCAGAATCAGCCAGGGGCCGGCATCTTCCCAGAGTGCGACCTCATCATCAGCGGCCTGGTAGTCGTCCGCGGAATCAGTCATGCGGTTTTCCGCCAGCACATGGTTGAGGTCTTCGTCATCCAGGGTAATATCGTGATACAGGCCGCGAGCTGACTCAGCAATGCGTTGCAGGTTGTCGCGGTTCATCTGAACAATCACGGGCTGACCGCTGTTATTGCGCAGTACCTGCCCGTTTGATGTTGGAATGGTGGCGCCTTCCTCGGTGCCAACACCGATGACGTGCAGCGGGTAGGGGACGCCATTCATGACATCGTTGATAGCCTGGTTGCCATCTGCCGGAATACCTGAAGAGAGCAGCAGGATACGACCATAATTGACACTGGACTCATTCAGCAGGTTAACGGCCATTTGTAATGCCTGGGCCGGATTATTGCCGCGTACTGGCATGATGTTGGGGGTCAGGGCCGGCACCATGGCGCGAATGCTGACACTGTCATCGGTCAACGGCGTTACCATGTGAGCTTCACCGGCATAGACCACCAGTCCGGTTTGACCTTCAACCCGCTGGTTAAGCAGATCAAGCACCTTGCGCCTGGCGACCGTGATACGGTTGGGTTCTTCATCGGTGGCAAACATTGGTACTGACAGGTCCAGCACGATAACCAGCGCATCCTGGCGCTGCTGCACAGGTGCTGGCTGCTGTTTCCAGGTCGGACCGGCCAGTGCAATGATGCTGGCCACCCATACGCCTAATAACAGATAAAGAGGAAGTCGTTTGCTCGCCTGTCGACTGGCTTTCAGCAGGTAAGGCAGCAGGGACTGGTCAATGACTTTTTGCCAGGCTGTGCTGCTGGATTCCAGAATCCACAGGCGGCGGAAAAAGAAAAAGGCAGGGATCAGGGCCAGCAGCCATAGCGGTCGCAGAAAGTGAAAGTTGGACAGGGCCTGCATCAGGGTCATGGATTCATTCATGCAGTTTCACCCCCGCGACCAAAGGACAGGGCAGACGGGATGGCCAGGAAGGCCACGGCAAAACTCAACAGCAATGCCAGCGACAGTGGCCAGTGGAACAGCACTGTAATTGGGCGATAGGTTTGTTCGTCCTGCTCAATGGGCTCCATCTGATCCAGTTCGTCGTAGATATCGACCATATCCTCCAGCGTCCGGGCACGGAAATAGAGGCCGCCGGTCATGGCGGCCGCGTCACGCATGGCTTCATCATCAATCTCTGAAACCGCACCGCCAGTGCGGGCAACAAAAGGCGAGCGTTGTCCAAACTGATCCGAGGCAACGCCGACAATATGCATTTTGATGCCTTCTGTCTGGGCCAGTTGCGCCGCCTGGATTGGCGTCAATGAGCCGGCATTGTTAATACCGTCGGTTAACAGAATCAGGATCCGGTTGTTTTCAGGTTGCTGTCGCAAGTGTTTGATACTCAAACCGATTGCGTCACCAATGGCAGTTGCAGACTCATCAATCATGCCGATTTCCAGCTCTTCCACCATGGTTTGAACGCTGTTCAGGTCAAACGTCATCGGGGTGAGCATATAGGCGTGCGCGGCAAACAGCGTCAGACCCAGTCGGTCACCATTGCGTTTTTCCACAAAATCACTGATCACGGCCTGCATCACCTGGAAACGCGATAGTTGTGTGTTATTCAGGTACATGTCACGGGCCTCCATACTGCCTGACATGTCCAGGGTCAGCATCATGTCGCGACCGGTAGTGGGGATCTGTATGGGCTCACCGACCCACTGCGGGCGGGCGCTGGCAATAACGACCAGTACCCAGATAATACTGCACAGAATCAGGTTAAGCTTGGCGCGATCAATTTTATGGGCAGCATCTGTATGCAACTGCTGCAATTGCTGGAAAAAAGGCACGCGCAGGGCGGCATCCTGGCGTGGTGCCCGTGGCAGCATCCAGTAAACCAGAAATGGCAGTGGCAGAACCACAAATATCCAGGGCCAGGAAAATTCAAGCATGTTGTTGGGCTACCGCACTTGGTGGATTCGCTTTGTCTTTGATTCTAGCGACATACAGATCGTTTATCCAATGTCGGGCTGTGTTGTAAAGCGCCTCGCAATCGATATCGATCTGGCGCGCAAAACGGCCATGAGCCAGGGCTTTGGACTGTTCTTCGCTGAGGTTATTGCGTCTGTCCTGAGCGGCAATGAAGTTGGCCCAGGCCTTGCCATTTAAACTGGCCACAGTGCTGGCCGGAAAGTGCAGCAGGGCGACACGGCGCAGCACAGCATTCACACCATTAACATAGTCCAGGCGTGCGGCATTCTGGTCTGTTGCAGGACTGCCTTTGGCTGCCAGTGCTGCTTGCTGCAACCATGTTTCACGGCAGCGGTCCAGCTCCTTCAGGGCAGCATTAATATGTCGTTGCAGCTGCTGTTTTTTAATGTAACGCCACAATAGCCAGCCCATTAATGCCAGTAGCAGCACGATCAATGCCCACCAGCCCGGGGCCAGTGGCCAGAAGCCTGTGGTATCCGCAGGCATATGTATGTCTCTAAGTTGGCTCAGAGCGTCTGCGAGGTCCATTGATGTATCCGTTCGACGACAGGTTCGTCTGTGCGTAGTGAAATGAGTGGTATTTTCATTTTATTCAGTTCGCCTTGCAGAAAGGCCAGACGCTGATGGAAAACGTCCCGGTAACTCTCTCTTGCCTTGCGATTGAAGGTGTTCAATGTGCCTTTGTCGCGGCCGTCAGTAATACTATAGTAACCGGGAATGGGCAGATTCTCTTCCAGCGGGTCATTGACGAAGCAGCAGACCACATTGTTATGCCGTGAAATCTGTTGCAGATACTGGAAACCGGCATCATCGATGCTGCTGAAATCGCTGATGATATAGATAGTGCTGCCGGGCTTGGTAATGCGCCGGATACGTCCCAGGGTGGAAGCCAGGCTGCCTGCCTCAGGATCGTGATTGGCTGGATTGGCAGCCTGCTCAGCCAGTGCCGTATTAAAATTCTCCAGCTGATTCAGCAGGTGCAGAGCGGAGCGGCGGCTTCGCTTGGGGCGGACCAGAGCGAAGTCTTCATCGCCATAGACCAGACCGCCAACACGGTCACCGTTATCAATGGCCAGCCAGCAGAATATTGCTGCTGCCTGAGCGGCGATAACGGATTTGAAGGCAGTGTGGCTGCCAAAAAACATGGAGCTGGACTGGTCAACGGCTACCAGGACCGGTCTCTCGCGCTCTTCCCGAAATACCTTGGTAAACGGTTTGCCGATTCGGGCAGTGACACGCCAGTCAATGGTGCGGATATCATCGCCCGCCTGATAAGGGCGGAATTCTTCAAAATCGATGCCGCGGCCGCGCATTTTCGATAAATGCAGCCCGGATATGCCCGCCACGGATCGCTTGTGGTTGGCATAGGCTATCGTCCGTGCGGCATAGCGCTGCAGCAGCAAGTCCTGCAGCGTGACAACAGCACCGCGGGTTCGGTATAGCGCCTGATGAGGTAGCGGTTTCAGCGTGGCGTCCATGATTACTCCTGCGCCAGCCTTAAGCCGATGGGACCCGCTCCAGAATGGTTGCCAGGACTTTGTCGGCAGTTACCCCGCTGGCTTCGGCTTCAAAGCTGAGGAGCACCCGATGGCGCAGTACGTCAAACAGTACAGCCTGGACATCATCCGGGCTGACAAAGTCATTGCCGGCTATCCAGGCATGGGCGCGAGCACAGCGATCCAGGGCGATTGTGCCTCGTGGGCTGGCACCGAAATCAATCCAGTTTTCCAGATCGTCACCATAAGTTTCCGGGTTTCGGGTAGCCATGATCAATTGAATAATGTATTCCTCGACTTCAGGTGCCATGTGCATGCTGAGGATTTCCTGGCGTGCGGCAAAGAGGTCTTCCTGGCTGACGACCGAAGGTGCTTCAGGGGCGACATGGCGCGCTTCATCGCGAACCAGGTGCAAAATATTGCGTTCCGCTTCGGCTTTCGGATAATCAATGGCGACATGCATCAGGAAACGGTCAAGCTGTGCTTCCGGCAGCGGGTAGGTACCTTCTTGCTCAATCGGGTTTTGAGTTGCCATGACCAGGAACAGTGGTGGCAACTGAAATGATTCGCGACCGACAGACACCTGATGTTCCGCCATGGCTTCCAAAAGGGCAGATTGCACTTTGGCCGGTGCCCGGTTGATCTCATCAGCCAGCACCAGGTTGTGGAATATCGGGCCAGGCTGAAAACGGAAAGAGCCGTCTTCGGGGCGGAAGATTTCGGTACCGGTGATATCGCTGGGCAGCAGGTCAGGGGTGAACTGGATACGGTGAAAATCACCTTCAACAGCTCTGGACAAATCCTTGATGGCCTTGGTCTTGGCCAGGCCGGGAGCACCTTCCACCAGCAGGTGGCCATCAGCAAGCAGCGCGATAAGAAGTCGGTCGACCAACCTTTCCTGCCCGATAATCTGAGTCGTTAACCAATTCTTTAGTGCGCTTATTGTGTTGTGATGGCTCATAAAATTCCCTGTGTTTTCGGGCTGGTATTTTCAATGTAGTCAGCGATTGTAACCAATTTGCAACTTATGTCTAGCAAGGTGAGAGGGCAGTTTGTCTCAGATTGTGCCAGCGCCATCGATAGCCATGGTTTATAATGGGATATTAACCCCGCAATATATGGAGAACCGCCTGACATGATGTATGGTCTGTTACGCTCGGCATTGTTTAGTCTGCCTGAAGAAACATCCCACAAAATTGCTTTGGACGGTATGGATCTCGCCAGACAACTGGGAGTTTCAGGCATGCTTGGCGGGGCGCGCCAGGATCGTCAGTCGCCAGTCAAGGTCATGGGGCTGGACTTTCCCAATGCACTGGGCCTGGCAGCCGGCCTGGATAAGAATGCGGATCACATCGATGGTCTGGCTGCGCTGGGTTTTGGTTTTATTGAAGTGGGTACGCTGACACCGCGGCCGCAATCGGGCAATCCTAAGCCCCGGCTGTTCCGTTTACCTGAGCACGAAGCCATCATCAATCGCATGGGGTTTAATAACAAAGGCATTGATCACGCCCTGGAACAGATTAAAAAAAGTCGTTTTCGCGGTGTGCTGGGCATCAATATTGGTAAAAACGCTGATACCCCCGTGGAGAAAGCCGCTGATGACTATCTCATTGGCTTGCAAAAGGCCTGGTCCCTGGCCAGCTATATTGTGGTCAATCTCTCATCGCCGAACACGCCCGGGTTGCGAACGCTGCAATACGGGGATGATTTGCGCGCCTTGCTGGCAACCCTGAAAACAGAGCATAAACGCCTGGCTGAAGCAGATGGGCGCTATGTCCCGCTGGTGGTGAAAATTGCTCCGGATATGACCCAGGCCGAATTGGAAACAGTCGCTGCCGCCTTAAAAGAGTATGAAATTGATGCGGTTGCGGCGACCAACACAACCCTGTCCCGTGATGCAGTGGCCGGTCACCGCCATGGCGAACAGGCTGGTGGTTTGAGTGGCAAGCCGCTAAGCGAAGCGTCTACCGATGTGATTCGCCATCTGCACGAGTTGCTCGGTGATGCTATTCCCATCATTGGTATTGGTGGTATCAGTTCCCTGGCCGATGCTGAAGCTAAACTGGCGGCCGGTGCCAGCCTGATACAGATTTACAGTGGTTTTATCTACCGTGGCCCGGCACTGGTCCGTGAAATCGTGGAGGGGTTGTACAGCCTTGAGCGAGAAAACAGCCTTGAGCGCAGGAACAGTCCTGAGCGCGGAAACAGTCCTGAGCGCGGAAACAGCCCTGAGCCAGGTGATAGCCATGAGCGATAACGCGCCACCAATCCTGCTTTACACCACAGCCGGCTGTCACCTCTGCGAACAGGCTGAAGCTATTCTCGAGCCCGTGGCCAGGCTGAACCAGTTAACCTGGCAGCCTGTCGATATTTCTACATCAGAAGCGCTGGTGGAAGCCTACGGCATCCGTATCCCGGTTATCAAAGTTGAAGGGGCGGCAGAAGATATCGGCTGGCCGTTCGACGAACCGGCCCTGCTGGATTATCTGTCCCGTCACCTGCCTGCCTGACTTTTGGCTGATTCCTGTTTATCTGAGGCGCAGCATGGATTCATCCGGAATGTCAAAAAAGCGGATGGCATTGGCCGTGGTTTGTTCAGCCAAAACAGTTGCCGGTTTGCCACAGTGCTCAGCAACTACGCTTAACACCTCAGTCAGGTAGGCAGGTTCGTTGCGTCGGGATTTCGGTTTAGGGCGCAGTGAACGTGGCATCAGGTAGGGGGCGTCCGTTTCTATCATCAGCCGGTTTGCCGGAATGTCCCCCACGATGGCGTGCAGATGGCTGCCCCGTCGTTCATCACAGATCCAGCCCGTGATGCCGATATACAGATCAAGATCAAGGTAATCGTAAAGCGCTTCTTTGCTATCAGTGAAACAGTGCACCACCGCAGCCGAGAGATGATCGCGGTAGTGTTTCAGGATGGGTAAGAAGCGTGAGTGAGCATCTCGCTGGTGCAGAAAGGCGGGCAGGCCGGTTTCAACCGCCATCTGTAAATGGGCTTCAAAAGACTCTTCCTGAGCCGGTCTCGGGGAATAGTCCCGGTTGAAGTCCAGGCCGGTTTCGCCTACCGCCCTGACCAACGGGTCGTCCAGTAGTTCACGGATACCGCCCAGCACGGCCGGTGTGGCCTGGCTGGCTTCATGAGGGTGGATGCCGGCCGTGGCAGAAAGTGCCGGATACTTTTGGCAGATCTGTAGCGCTTTTTGCGAAGCCGCCAGCGTCGTGCCGGTCACCATTTGATGAACCAGCCCGGCCGCCCGGGCACGGTCCAGCACTGCTTCCAGATCATGGTCAAAAGAGTCGTGGCCCAGGTTGGCGCCGATGTCGATAAGAGGATGTGTTGAATTCATGGCGCGCGATTATAGCAGCCTCTGGCAGATTGCGCTGTTATCAACGATAATAGTTTGTTTTGACCCGATCCTCAGGGCCGGTTAACTGTCACTTGATTGGCAGTTGTCTGGATAACAGAAGGTCGGAGAACGTCAAAAGTACGCGCATACACAAGAAATAACTGGATTGCAGCCGATGACACAAGCACCGAATCAGGGGACATCCCCCAAAGAGAAGAAATCCCTAAACTGGGCCGAGCTCGGGTTTTCATACCACGCCACGGATTACCGATTTCGAGCAGTACATCGGAACGGTCAGTGGTCGGAAGGTGAGCTGATTACCGAGAATACGATTGTGGCCCATGAAGGCGCACCAGCGTTGCACTATGCCCAGCAGTGTTTTGAAGGACTGAAAGCACAGACAGCACCTGATGGTCGTGTGCTTTTGTTTCGTCCGGAACTGAACGCCGAGCGTATGCGCCAGGCGGCAGGACGGTTGTTGATGCCAGAAGTGCCTGAATCGCTGTTTATCCGTGGTGTTGAAGAGGCGGTGCGGGCCAACTATGCCTGGATTCCTCCACATGGCTCCGGGGCGGCACTGTACATTCGACCAATGCTGATTGGCCTGGGTGAGAACCTGGGTTTGAAAACCGCTAACGAGTTTGAATTCCGTGTTTTTGTTTCTCCTGTGGGGCCGTATTACAAAAGTGCCGGGCTGGCAGTGATCTCACTGGCAGTCTCTGAACTGGATCGGGCTGCACCATCGGGTACCGGCAACTACAAGATCGGTGCCAACTATGCTGGTGGGCTGCTGGCCACCCGCATGGCACAGCAGCTAGGTGCCAACGAGGCCTTGTACCTGGATGCACGTGAGCGCAAATACATTGACGAGGCTGGCTCTGCCAACATTGTCGTGAGTATGAAGAATGGCAGTTTCGTCACCCCTGGGTCCAATGCTGTGTTGCCCAGTGTGACTCGACGTTCAATCATGACCCTGGCAGAACAGGAACTGGATCTCAGTATTGAACAGCGTGCGATCAATCTGCGCGAAGAACTGCCAGATTTTGAAGAAGTGGCTGCCTGTGGTACAGCTGCTGTTATTTCACCTGTTGGCAAAATCTGGGTGGATGATCAGTGGCATCGTTTTTACGGCAATGGCGAAGAAGCCGGACCGGTCATGAAACGTCTCTATGAACTGCTGGTAGGTATCCAGCGGGGTGAAACTGACGATAAATTTGGCTGGACGCACGAAGTTAACTGTTCAGTCTGATTCATCCCTACCTCTTATAAATCAATCATATACATGATAGTTTCCGGCCTGCAGTGTCAGGCCGGTGTGATTGGCTACTTGAATGCAGTAGTCCGGTTGCGGTAGCTTGTTGCCCGTCACGCAAGGCTTGACCCGCTTTGGCGGAATCTATATATATGTCGGCCTTTTACGGTAAAACCGGTTTGTCATCCGGCGCCAACCATCAGGAATCAGTTAATTTAATGAGCAAATCCCTAGTTATCGTCGAGTCTCCCGCAAAAGCGAAGACGATCAACAAATACCTTGGCCAGGATTTCGTCGTCAAATCCAGTGTCGGTCATATTCGTGATCTGCCGACATCTGGCAGTGGCAGTACCACGGATCCGGCAACTCGCGCCAAAGAGGCCGCCAAGACCCGAAAAATGGATCCGGAGGAGAAAGCGGCTCACAAGGCTCGTAAAGCCAAACAGCAGCTGGTTGCCCGCATGGGCGTCGATCCTGAGCACGACTGGAAAGCCCGTTATGAAATTCTGCCGGGCAAGGAAAAAGTCGTTGCGGAACTCAAAAAACTCGCCAAAAGTGCTGACACCATTTATCTGGCGACGGACTTGGACCGCGAAGGGGAGGCCATTGCCTGGCATTTGAAAGAGGCAATTGGTGGCGATGACCAGCGGTTCCGCCGCGTTGTCTTTAACGAAATTACTAAAAAAGCCATCCAGGAAGCATTCTCCGAACCGGGAGAGCTGGATATGCGCTATGTAGAAGCCCAGCAGGCGCGTCGATTCCTCGACCGGGTCGTGGGCTTTATGGTTTCTCCGCTGTTGTGGAATAAAGTGGCACGTGGCCTGTCAGCTGGCCGTGTTCAGTCAGTGGCACTGCGACTGATTGTTGAGCGTGAAAGAGAGATTCGCAGTTTTATCCCGGAAGAGTTCTGGGAACTGTATGCTGACACCGTGACCGAAGCGCGCGAAGCGCTGCGCTTGCAAGTCACCAAGCAGGACGGAAAAGCATTCCGGCCCGGTAGCGGGGACGTCTGTCAGGCAGCTCAGGACGCCCTGGCTGCACAGGCATTACTGGTTAAAGGACGTGAGGACAAACCCACCAGTTCCAAGCCAAAGCCGCCGCTGATCACTTCAACCTTGCAGCAGGCTGCCAGTACGCGCCTGGGCTTCGGTGTTAAGAAAACGATGATGATGGCCCAGCGTCTCTATGAAGCGGGTTACATTACTTACATGCGTACCGATTCCACGCACCTGAGTAATGATGCGCTGGAAATGTGTCGCAATTACATTGACGAAAATTTCGGCGCCAAATACCTGACCGAGAAACCGGTTCAGTACTCTGCACGCGAAGGTGCGCAGGAAGCTCACGAAGCGATACGGCCAACTGATGTCAGCAAGTCGCCGACTCAGCTGGTTGGTATGGAGCGTGATGCGGAGCGGCTGTATGCATTGATCTGGGCGTATTTTGTGGCCTGTCAAATGCCACCAGCGCGTTATCTGAGTTCTTCCATCACAGTGACCGCTGGCGATTTTGAACTGCGCACCAAGGGTCGGATTATGCAGTTTGACGGTTACCTGAAAGTGTTGCCGTCCAAAGAGGAAGACACGGTACTGCCGGATGTAAAAACCGGTGAGACGCTTGATCTGAAAAAACTCGACCCGAAACAGCATTTCACCAAACCGGTCTCGCGATACACCGAAGCGAGTCTGGTCAAGGAACTGGAAAAGCGGGGCATTGGTCGTCCTTCTACCTATGCAGCCATTATTTCCACCATTCAGGATCGTGGTTACGTCAAAGTTGAGAACCGTCGTTTCTACGCTCAGAAAATGGGCGACATCGTTGCCGAGCGCCTGGTGGAAAGCTTCACAGACCTGATGGACTATGACTTCACCGCCAAAATGGAAGATCTGCTGGACCAGGTAGCGGCGGGTGAAAAGAAATGGAAGCAGTTGCTCAATGAATTCTATGAAGGGTTCACCGATCAACTGGAAAAAGCTTCTTCATCAACCGATGAAGGTATGCGTGCAAATTCGCCAACAGAGACAGATATTCCCTGTCCGGATTGTGGTCGTCCCATGCAGATTCGTACGGCATCTACCGGTGTATTCCTGGGATGTTCGGGCTATGCGCTGCCGCCAAAAGAGCGCTGTAAATGCACGATTAACCTGACACCGGGTGAAGAGGCAATCCGCACTGACAGTGAGGAAGAGGCTGAAGAAGTTGAAAACAAACGACTTCGCGAAAGCCGTCGTTGCAAGATATGTAACGCGACCATGGACAGTTACCTGATCGATGAAAAGCGCAAGTTGCATGTTTGTGGTAACAACCCGGACTGCAGCGGCTTTGAAGTGGAAGCTGGCACCTTTAAGATAAAAGGTTATGATGGTCCCATTATCCAGTGTGATAAATGTGGCGCCGACATGCAGCTGAAAAACGGTCGCTTTGGCAAGTATTTTGGCTGTACAGCTGAAGAGTGCAAGAACACACGCAAGCTGCTCAGAAGCGGCGAGCCGGCGCCACCCAAAATGGATCCGGTGCCCATGCCTGAGCTGGTATGTGAAAAAGTGGACGATACTTATGTGTTGCGTGATGGCGCGGCCGGGCTGTTCCTGGCTGCCAGCAAATTCCCGAAAAACCGGGAAACACGGGCGCCGCTGCTGGCCGAGTTAGTGCCCCACAAAAACGAGATCGACAGCAAGTATCACTACCTGTTCTCAGCACCGCTGGAAGATGATGAGGGTAACCCCACGATCGTCCGTTTCAGTCGCAAGGCCAAGCAGCATTACCTGCTGACCGAGATTGACAAGAAAGCGACGGGCTGGAAAGCCTTGTATGAACACGGTAAATGGCAGGTCGAGCAGAAGAAGACGAAAGCCAAGGCTAAAACCAAGGCGAAGACAACAAAGCGTAAGACAAAAAGTTAGGGGCTGTTAACAGGCCCTAACAACAGGCCCTCACAAAAGGTCCTTACAACAGACCATAGCGGTTAAGCAGCTGTGCCCGGCAGAGAAGCGGGGCGCAGCTGGCGATGACGCTGGCAGCGTTAGCAGCGCCGAATCACGCCAACGCTGATACCTTCAATCGTGAAAGCGTCGCGCCCCAGATCAACTTCAATGGGGTCGTAATCTGCATTTTCCGGCAACAAGCGGATATGGCGTTTGCCCGGTGCCTGCTCCAGCCGTTTAACTGTCACTTCCTCTTCCAGTCTGGCCACGATGATATCGCCATTACGTGCCTGGGAAGTACGATGCACAGCCAGCAAATCCCCCTCGAATATGCCCGCATCAATCATACTGGTACCTTTGACGGTCAGCAGATAATCAGCGCTGGGGTTGAACATGCCTGCTGGAATACTGACGTACTCATCAATGCATTCTTCGGCCAGAATCGGGCTGCCTGCTGCCACCTGGCCAATAACCGGCAGGCCAGCCGGCACTTCCTCTTCCTGGCCCAGCAGGCGGATACCGCGGGAGGCACCAGGGACAATTTCGATGGCCTGCTTTCTGGCCAGCGCTTTCAGGTGTTCTTCCGCAGCGTTGGGGGAGCGGAACCCCATTTCACGGGCAATTTCGGAGCGTGTCGGCGGGTAACCGGTCTCCTGCTGGTACTGGCGGATAAATTCAAGAATCTGGGCTTGTCTGGCGGTCAGATTTTGCATCAACAGTCTCACTGTTTATGTATTCAGGCTGTGATTATATACAGTAACGATGCGATTGCAAAGTGCTCACACTTTTGTCCGAAATCATATTTTCTGCGATTTAATTCGGCGATAATGAGCCGCATCGTATGGACAGGCCTCATGCCGGTCGTAAATCAAATGGAGTAAAAAGGATGAGTGAACTACCCCCGGGCGTATTGATGCTGGATTTGCAGGGAACCTCGCTAACTGAAGAAGAAACTTCATTATTGCTTCACCCGCAGGTGGGGGGTGTCATCCTTTTTTCCCGAAATATTGATAGTGCCGATCAGGTCGCGGCGTTGACCACCCGGATGCGTACCATCCGTCCGGGGCTGCTGATTGCCGTGGATCAGGAGGGTGGTCGTGTGCAGCGGCTGCGGGAAGGGTTTACCAGAATTCCTCCTATGTATCAGTTGGGTAAATTGCGTCGCCGTGACCCGGCGCTGGCCACACAACTGGCGGGAGAGCTGGGCTGGTTGCTGGCTTCGGAGGTGTTGGCGGTCGGTATCGATTTCAGTTTCGCCCCGGTGCTGGATCTGCGTTCAGATATCAGTGAAGTGATTGGCGACCGTGGTTTTGATGATGAGCCTGACGATGTCATTACTCTGGCATCTGCATTTTTGCGCGGCATGCGAGAGGCCGGTATGGCAACGACTGGCAAGCATTTTCCCGGCCACGGATCCGTTGTGGCTGACTCTCACCTGGAGCTACCGGTCGATAATCGCGACTTAACTGAAATCTGTGGGCGTGATTTGCAGCCTTTCCGCCAATGCATGCCATTACTGGATGGCATTATGCCGGCACACGTCCAATACGTTCAGGCCGACGCCCATTGCGCCGGTTTCTCCCGCTTCTGGCTGCAGAATGTGTTGCGCAAGGAGTTGGAATTTGATGGTGTCATATTCAGTGATGACCTTGATATGGCAGCGGCTGTGCAAGCTGGCAGCGTCGCTGATCGTCTGGCCATGGCACTGGATGCAGGTTGTGATATGGTGCTGGTCTGTAATAATCGCGCAGCAGCCAAAGAAGCCCTTGTTGCGCTGGAACGAAGACAGCAGCCTCTCAATCATCGTTTGCCAGCCATGCGCAGAGCCAGAGAAAACAATGCCACACTGGCAGAATTGGCGAACAATGATCGTGCTGCCAGCATTCGTAACGACATCATGAATCACCTGCAGTAATGCAGGGTATCCGGATATCCGGGTAAATAAATAGCTGCGAAGTATATATTTACCAGGCATATAAGTATCAGGTATAACAGATAATTGCAGTATTGAACCGGCAGGACATTATGACTGACAAGCAGGGACTTAAACAGCATCCCACAGCGCAACTCGCGCAGCATCCCGAACAGCAAGACTCAGATCCATCGGGGGAAGCCTCCGTGCAGCCATCGCCGGGGCAGGGGCTCACCCAGGCGTTCAGGCAGGAACTGCAGCGGGTGATGGCAACAGCAGACTGCCTGTTTTCCCCTGAAGAAATCGATCAGGCCCTGATTGTTGTGGCTGAACAAATCACTACCCGGTTGTCAGACAGCAATCCGGTTTTGCTCTGCGTCATGAACGGCGGACTGGTGCTGACCGGACAATTGGCACCCAAGCTGAGCTTTCCCCTGCAACTGGATTACCTGCATGCTACCCGCTATCGGGAAAAACTCAGTGGCAGTGACCTGCACTGGCGTGCTCTGCCGGCGACTGCGCTGTCAGGGCGAACCGTGCTGATACTGGATGACATACTGGACGAAGGTGAAACGCTGGCCGCAGTGGTCGAGTGGTGTCAGGCCGAAGGTGCCAAAGAGGTGATGACGGCAGTGCTGGTCGACAAGCAGCACGACCGCAAGAGCGCCTGGCTCAAGCAGGCTGACTTCACGGCGTTAGTGGCTGAAGACCGTTACCTGTTCGGGTATGGTATGGACTACAAAGGTTACTGGCGCAATGCGCCGGGTATTTTTGCTGTGGCAGACTGAACATTCGCCGACACGAGAGGTGTGAGTTATGACAAAGCAGGCTTCAGGAACAGAGCACATTCTCAGTCAAATTGGACAGTTTAAAGGTCCGGCTCCGGTCCACGAATGGGATCCGCCCTATTGTGGTGAGATGGACATGCGTATTGCCGCTGACGGGCGCTGGTACCATGAAGGCTCTCCCATTGGTCGTCCGCAACTGGTGCGACTTTTCTCCTCGATACTGCGTAAAGACCCTGACGGTTATCACTACCTGGTGACACCGGCAGAGAAAGTCCGCATTCAGGTGGACGACTGCCCCTTCGTAGCCCAGCTTATGGATGTGGAAGAGGTCGGCGGAGAATCTCAAATCACGTTTACGTTAAATACCGGGGAAACGGTCACGGCAGATGCCAATCATGCGATCGAGGTAACCGTGGATGATGATAATCAGCCCCATCCAACCGTGCATGTGCGCGATGGATTATGGGCACTGATCAGCCGTTCGGTTTTTTATTCTCTGGTGGAGGTGGCCGATCAGGTGAGCCGTGATGATGGGAAAAAAGCTAATAATAACAATCAAATAAAAACAGAGCTGGTGGTCAGTAGCAGCGGTAGCGAATTCGTTCTGGGGACCGTGTAATACGGTGAGTGTGCCGGGTCAATATTGACGCGAGGCGCGAAAAACGGCATTATTGGCGACCTTTCCCGATAGTGAAATCACATCATTCTTGAAATGAAGACAATGGAGAATCCATGAAGATTCTGGTAGCGATCAAACGTGTGCTGGATGCGAACGTAAAAGTTCGGGTCAAGGCAGACAACAGCGGTGTGGATTTGACCAATGCCAAGATGGCAGTCAATCCGTTTTGTGAAATCGCGGTTGAAGAAGCCGTTCGCCTTAAGGAAAAGGGACAGGCAGACGAGATCGTCGTTGTCTCCATTGGCGAGAAAAGCTGTCAGGAACAGATTCGTACCTGTCTGGCTTTAGGTGCCGATCGTGGTATCCACGTAGAAACCGATACAGAGCTGCAGCCATTGGCCGTTGCCAAGCTGCTCAACAAGCTGGTTGAGAAAGAAGAAGCGGGTCTGGTGCTGCTGGGCAAGCAATCTATTGATTCGGACAACAACCAGGCTGGTCAGATGCTGGCGGCACTGAGCGGTATGCCTCAGGGCACGTTTGCCTGCAAACTGGAAATCGCCGATGGCAAAGCCAAGGTAACACGTGAAATTGACGGCGGTGAGCAGACAGTTGAGCTGAACCTGCCAGCTGTTGTGACAACAGACCTGCGTTTGAATGAGCCGCGCTATGCGTCACTGCCAAACATCATGAAGGCCAAGAAGAAGACCATCGACACACTGACACCTGATGAGCTGGGTGTTGATGTCAGTTCGGGTCTGAAAGTGCTGTCAGTCGAGCCACCTCCCGGACGTTCCGCCGGTATCAAGGTTGAGAGCGTGGACGAGTTGATCAGCAAACTGAAATCTGAAGCCAAAGTCATTTAAGGGGTAGTGCAATGAGTATTTTTGTAATCGCAGAACACGATAACGCTGCCCTGAAACCAGCCACACTGAGTGCGGTCACTGCCGCGGTTGCCGCTGGTGATGACGTTCAGGTGCTGGTTGCCGGTTCCGGCTGTGCAGCGGTAGCAGATCAGGCAGCCAAGGTAGCAGGTGTCTCTAAAGTGTTGCTGGCTGACAATGAAGCCTATGCAAACCAGTTGCCGGAAAACCTGGCAGAACTGATTGTGGAAGTTGCCGGTAGTGCATCTCACATCTTTGCTGCAGCCACAACGACGGGCAAAAACCTGATGCCACGCGTCGCTGCGCTGCTGGATGTATCGCAAATCTCTGACATCGTTGATGTGAAATCAGCCGATACCTTTGTTCGTCCGATTTACGCCGGTAACGCATTGGCGACTGTGCAATCCAGTGACAGTGTCAAAGTGGTCACCGTTCGTGCAACGGCATTCGACGAGGCCGCAGCTGAAGGTGGTTCTGCCTCGGTTGAAGCCATTGACGTGGTCAAGACACAGGATATCGCCAGCTTTGTCAGCGAAGAGCTGACCCAGTCTGAGCGTCCTGAGCTGACCGGTGCCAAAGTGGTGATTTCCGGTGGTCGTGGTATGCAGAACGGCGAGAACTTCGCGCTGCTGGAAAAAGTCGCTGACAAACTGGGTGCAGCCATCGGTGCATCGCGTGCAGCAGTTGACGCCGGCTTTGTGCCGAACGACATGCAGGTCGGTCAGACAGGCAAGATTGTCGCGCCTGAGTTGTATATTGCCGTCGGTATTTCTGGTGCGATTCAGCATCTGGCCGGTATGAAAGACAGTAAAGTGATCGTTGCCATCAACAAGGACGAAGAAGCGCCGATTTTCCAGGTGGCTGATTACGGACTGGTTGCTGACCTGTTTGAGGCTGTGCCGGAGCTGGCTGAAAAGCTGTGAAGTCCCTGACATCGGCACAGCATAGTGCCTGATATGAAAAACCCGCTGCCGGGGAACGGTTAGCGGGTTTTTTTTCGGCTACGAAACGACACAAGCGCTGGGCTTTATAGACCCATTTACAGACGACCACAGCCCACAAGGCGTCGTACGGCGGGCGGAAACTCAGCCTGACGGCTTCGGACAGTCCGCCCGCTTTTCGTACGACACCTTGCGGGCTAGGCGTGGTCTGATTGTCTGAAAATTGGGTCTATAAAGCCCAGCGCTTGTGTCTGTGGAGTAGTAAGCTTTGGGCGGGAGTAGTCCCGCCTCAGGTTTGTGAGGCGGGATCCGTTTGGTGGCTGAAGGAAGCGTTAGTCGCCGCTTTTTTCAGCTTCGGCTTTCTGGCGGGCTTCTTCAGCAAGTCGACGTCGTTTGATCTCGCGCGGATCATTCGGTGCACGGCCGCTGGGGCGTGGTTCAGACTTTTCTGCCGCTTCAGTTTTAGCGGGCGCAGGTGCTGATGCCGGCGCAGGGGCGGCGTCGGCTTTAGGTGTGTCGGCTTTCGGTGCGGCAGCTTCCGGTTTCGGGTCAGGCTTGCTGGCTGCCGCTGGCGCCTCTGGTTTTGCTGGTGCCGCCTGAGCCGCCTGGTCAGTCACTGCTGCCGCTTTTGGCTTAGCTTCGGATGCAGGTGCGGCGCTCTCAGTTGTAGCTGGTTTGTCCGCCTTGGCAGGTTTCCCGGCTTTGTCAGCTTTCTGAGGCTTATCCGTGGAATCAGCCTTGTCTGTGCTGTCTGCTTTCTTGGGTTTGTCAGCCTTTTTTCGGGCAGGCTTTTTCGCCTTCGCGGGCTTGGGTTTGTCTTCACCTTCGCTCGATCCAGTCTCTGCAGCGCTTGGCCGGGCCTCTGATTTTACTTCGGCTGTTGCGTCAGCAGAAGAGCCCTCAGATGGAGAAGAACTTTCAGCTGAAGAAGAGGCCTCAGTTGAAGAAGAGCCGTCAGTTGTGGCAGAAGAGCCTTCAGTCGGTGCAGCAGAGCCGTCAGCCGGTTTAGCTTTCGGTTTGCGCGTGCGCTTGGGCTTCCTTGGCTTGTTCTCGTCCTGGGCAGGCTCCTGGGCAGATTGCTGTTTGCTGCCGGCGTCTGTGGTGCCAGTCTCATTGTTAGCTGTCTCTGCTTTATTGGCCGTGTCAGGTTTGTCAGTTTGAGCGTCAGCGTTTTGCTGTTCACTGCCTTCTGTTGCCTGATCAGTTTCGGTTGCTTTGCCGCGTCCGCGGCGCGAACGGCCACCCCGACTGCGACGACGGCGAGGTTTCTCTTCACCGCTGTTGTCAGCACTGTTTTCAGTGGCGTTGTCGATAGCAGTCGTTTCCGATGTGTTCTCGGTATCCGTTGCTGCTTTGGTCACGGACTCATCGGAGGCTTTTGTTTCGCCCTGGCTCTTAACTGCAGCCGGAGCATCTTGCTGTACTGTTTGACTCGAGTCCTGAGTAGCGGCGGCGGTTTGTGCTTCCGGTTTGGCCGCTTCTGTGGCTACCTCGGCAGTCGCGGCTGTTGTTGTTGAGTCAGCATCGGTGCCATCCGGGTGAGGGCCGCGTGTGCGTTTAGTGGTGTTGCGAGGCTTGCGCTCATCTTTCGGACGGCGGTTATCCTGCGTGGCTTCATAACGATCATCGCCTTGCTTGCCACCACGACGGTTACGGCGACGGTTGCTGCGACCTTCGCTGTCTTTATTGTCGTTACTGTCTTTATCGTTCTGCTGATTGCGATCGTTGCTGCGATTATCGTTCTTGTCTGTATCGCGAGACTGATCATCTTTATTGTTGCGTTGACCAGCCTTGCCGCCGCGATTGCGGTTTTCACCGTCGTTGTCGCTGCGGTTATCTTTGTCCTTGCGATTACGGTTCTGGTTCTGGCGGTTGCGATTATTGCCTTCCCCGTTATTGCTGCGGTTACGGTTGCGGTTGCCCTGGCCCTGGCCCTGGCCGCTACGGCTTCTGTTGCCGCGATTGTTGTCCTGGCTGGATTCGTTTGACGCCTTTTCTTCTTCGCCGTCATTAGCAGCACCGGATGACAGGCCGAACAGTGACAGCAAAGAGCCCAGGAATCCTTTGCGAGGGGCAGCCTGGCGTGGCGCAGTTACACTTTCTGTTGCTCGTGCTGTTGGTGTAGGTGCTTGTGGCAGCCTGGGGGCCTGGACGGCAGCCTTGGGAATCTCCGTCGGCTTCTGCATGTCAGCAACCGTTTCCGGTGTCTGATCTTCAGTCTTGATTTCGTAGCTGGGCAGTGCCTGGCCGCCTTCCTGCTCAGTCAGGCTCTGGATCTCGTAGTGAGGTGTTTCCAGCGAGGGGTTCGGGATAATCAGCAGGCGTGTGCGGCTCTGCTGCTCGATTTCAGCCAGTGCATTACGTTTTTCGTTAAGCAGGTAAGCCGCCACTGACAGTGGCACCACGGCACGGATTTCCGTGCTGCGCTTCTTATTGGCTTCTTCCTGAAGTACGCGCAGGATGGACAGGCAAAGTGATTTTACATCCCGGATCGTACCCTGGCCGACACAGCGCGGGCAGACCACGGCGTTCGTTTCTTCCAGTGACGGACGCAGGCGCTGACGCGACATTTCCAGCAGGCCGAAACGTGAGATGCGACCGACCTGAACCCGGGCGCGATCCGCTTCCAGTGCCTGGCGCATGCGATTCTCAACTTCTTTCTGATTGCGCGTCGCTGACATGTCAATAAAGTCGATGACCACCAGGCCGCCCATGTCGCGAAGACGTAACTGGCGGGCAATTTCGTCGGCCGCTTCCAGGTTGGTGTTCAGCGCTGTTTCCTCGATGTCGGCACCACGGGTGGCGCGCGAGGAGTTGATGTCAATGGAAATCAGTGCTTCTGTTGGGTCGATGACGATGGAGCCACCGGAAGGCAGTTTCACTTCACGCTGGAAGGCTGACTCAATCTGGTTTTCAATCTGATAACGGTTGAACAGCGGCAGGGCGTCCTGGTACAGCTTGATGCGGTTTTCATAGTGCGGCATGACCTGTCGTACAAAGTTCAATGCCTCTTCATGGGCGTCGACAGTGTCAAACAGCACTTCACCAATATCCTGGCGCAGGTAGTCACGAATGCAGCGAATGATAACGTTGCTTTCCTGGTAAATCAGGAAAGGGGCTTTTTTCTTCTCGGAAGCCTCTGTGATGGAAGACCACAGTGACAACAAATAATCGAGGTCCCACTGCAGTTCTTCCTGGCTTTTGCCAACGCCTGCGGTGCGAACAATGATACCCATGCCCTCAGGGATGGTCAGCGAGTTGATGGCTTCACGGATTTCCGAGCGCTCATCGCCCTCAATACGGCGGGAAATACCGCCGGCACGAGGGTTGTTGGGCATCAGTACCAGGTAACGGCCAGCCAGGCTGATAAAGGTCGTCAGAGCGGCGCCTTTGTTGCCGCGCTCTTCCTTTTCGACCTGAATGATGACCTCAGTGCCTTCAGCCACGAGCTCTTTGATACTGCGGCCACCGTCAGATGATTTCTTGAGGTACTCCGGGGCGATTTCTTTCAGGGGCAGGAAGCCATGGCGCTCGGCGCCGAAATCAACAAAAGCCGCTTCCAGGCTGGGTTCAACGCGGGTTACGCGACCCTTGAAGATACTGGCTTTTTTCTGGACCCGGGTACGATTTTCGATATCGAGGTCATACAATTTCTGGCCATCGACCAGCGCTACGCGCAACTCTTCTTCCTGAGTTGCATTGATTAGCATTCGCTTCATAGTTTATTCGCTTCTCTGTCACTGGGATCAGAAATAAAGCAGGTGCAGAAAGGCGGAGCAACAAAGTGCTATGGTGGTACCGGGGCAGGACGAACAGGTGGATATGGGACTTGTGGAGGGAGTGGCCAAAGGTGATTGCTGACCTTGATTTCCCGTTTCTACTTTTCGCTTATGATATTAATATCAATACGTTACAGTAAATATAAAGGCTGGGTACTCTTCCCGCCATCAGTCCGTATTCCTACTACCTAGCAGACGGTCCCCGCAGGTCAGTTATCTTGCCGTCTGTGTTCGCGGCAGGCAGGGCTGACATTGGCTACGGAGTGATTTGCGGTTTCGGCGCCTTATGGCAAGGAGTATGTTTCCTGCTGTCAGGGGCGGATCGGGCAAATCTTGTCGTCTTGCTGCATGGCTGCCGGTAAGGCAGTCATGTCTTAAATTCGTTTTCCTGCCGGGGCCAAACCCACGGCGGCTGGTATGTGTGACTATCGGCTGGCATTGCGCAACTAATTTCGTAAATAATCTCGCAAATGTCAGGTTACTTTCATACCAGCAGGCAGAGTCAATGTCACTGTCTGAGACTTTGTTGTCGCTTTCCGGACCTGCATGCCGACGGCGTCGGCGGGCTGATCCTGCATTGTTATTTGGGGCATCCTGGCTGTATCAGCCTGGGAGTCCCCTCTCTTTGATCAATCTTTAATCAATCTTCTGTACTAATCTTGTTGTCGGGGCGCCGGCGTCAGGTGGCCGAACTGACAGCAGTGTTTGATGCTGTCGTGACCCTGGAATTTAAATATCTTTATACCATTGTCTTGCTGCTAAATTTAGACCTGACAAGCAGCTACGCGACTATATCAGCATGAATGACAGTAATCAATGAATTCATTGTGACAGCTTGCGACTGTCCGCATAGTTAATGCTGGTCTGTCGCGAGCAGGTAATTGCTGTGTCACTGTGTTTGTCTTCGGGCAACGGCTCGACTAGAATCCTGCCATGCTTCCCTTCGCCTACAGTCGTCATTCTCACAGTGAGTTCAGTGCATCTGGCCAGGCCGGTATTAATGGCTCGGATAACAGCCAGGGAAATCTGCTGACAGCCACAGTGCTTGATAGCGTGCTTGATAGAGAGTCGGCAGCTGTCGTTCGTTATTGCACCGATCAGGGGTGGGGCAGTCCCCAATGGCAGGTGGAGAAGTCGGCAGACTGGCGCAGCGGATTTTCTGATCGCCTGGACGAACCGGAAGGCGATGAAGAAAGCCGTGCTAACCAGAACCCAGTCGACCACAATTCAGTCGACCACAATTCAGTCGACCACAATCCAGACGACCAGAACCCAGGCAAACAGCGCCCTGGTGAAAATATCCTGGCAGGAAAACCCGTGTGGGTGCCACCGGTGAGCAGCGATATTGTCATTTATTCCTTGCAGCGCATGTTCAATTCAGCCCGGGACCTGGACCTGACCCTGGCCTGGATGCGAGACAGGGACATGACATTGCATGTGGTTGCCCTGAACGCCGAGATCAGTCAGACCCGCACCTTTACCCGGACCAAAGTGGATTTCGATTATATACTCAGGGAAATGCTGGCGCTGGAAGTGCGCCGTGGTGCCGAGCGGATGAAGCGGGTCAAGCAGAAACAGCGGCAAAAAGGCCGTTTTCTGGGTGGCAGCAAACCTTTTGGCTACATGGTGCATAGCAACGGAAAACTGATTGAAAACCCGTTAGAGCAGAAGGTCTTGCGGCAGATTCACCAATTGCGCCAACGCGGCTACTCCCTGCGCGATATCGCACGTCAGGTCAGTACCCCGGTGGCACCTGTCAGTTTCAAAACCGTCCAGCGCATCCTGAAGCGTTCCGGGGAGTCGAATGTATAGGCCGTTAACGCTGTTCGTGGGACTGCGCTTTGTCAGAGCGCGCAAGAAAAGCCATCTGCTGTCCTTTGTGTCGGTCATTTCCATGTTGGGTATTGCCCTGGGGGTACTGGCCTTGATCGCCGTACTGTCGGTGATTAATGCCTCCACCAGTACGATGCGGGACGAGACGCTGAAAGCGGTACCTCATGCCAGTATTCATTGGCCAGATAACGGATTGAGCTGGCAGGAAGGCAGTGCCGGTCTGGAAAATGCTGACGGTATTACTGCAGTGGCGCCCTTCATTGAAGGAGAGTCCTGGCTGCGCTTTGACGGGCAAGGCCAGTTCGCCGCCGTGCGAGGGGTGTCAGCGCTGGATGAGCCCGATGTTCAGCCTGAACCCAACCCGCACCTCAACAGCTTGCTGGAGCGTCTGGCGATTCAGACCGATGGCATCATCCTGGGTAGCCGGCTCGCTTCGCGCCTCGGTATCTTCAATGATGAACAGCTGTCAGTCACCCCGTTGTCTGACCTGCTGGCAGGGCAGCTAAATGGAGCCCGCAGCTTCCAGGTGCTGGGTATTGCTGATTTTGGTTTCTATGACAGCGGTTCCACTGCACTGGTCAATCTGGATGCCGCACGGGAACTTTATGGTGAGCAGCAATCGCCGTTACAGCTTCGGTTCAGAGTCGATGATGTCTTCAGTGCTGAAGCCATTTCCCGGCGAGCACTGTCATCGTTGCCGCCAGCCAACTACCAGCTAGACAGCTGGGAACAAAGTCGCCGTAACCTGTTCGATGCCTTGCGCCTGGAAAAAATCATGACCGGGTTTATGTTGCTGATGATTGTCATCATCGGCGCTGTGAATATCGTTGCCACACTGGTTATGACGGTTGCCGACAAACAGGCCGATATTGCCATTCTCAGAACCATGGGAGCCAGCCGCCGGGCCATCATGTCGGTGTTTATGGTGCAAGGGCTGGCGGCCGGAATCATGGGGACGGTGCTGGGGGTGGTTGGTGGCGTTGTTCTTAGCCAGTACCTGGGTGATCTGACGCGCTGGTTCGAAGGCTGGTTGAACAATTTGCTCGCCCCCGGAGAGGTTTATATGATTGCCCACCTCAATGCCGAATTAAACTGGTCCGATGTCGGCGTCATCGCACTTTGCTCGGTGCTGATCAGCTTACTGGCGACGATTTATCCGGCATGGCGTGCTTCGCGCGTGCAACCAGCTGATGTGCTGCGTTATGAATAGGCGGCAACACGGGCAATACACTTGCAACAACAGGAAAACCAGATATGAGTCATAACGTTGATGCCGGGCAGGCACCGGTTATTGCCTGCTGCCACTTGCGCAAATCCTATACGCAAGGGCCGCAGGAAGTTGATGTGCTGACCGATATTAACCTGTCCGTCTCGGCCGGGGAGTGTGTTGCCATTGTTGGTGCCTCGGGTTCAGGCAAGACCACCTTGCTGAATATGCTGGGCGGCCTGGATCAGCCCAGTGGCGGTGAAGTGCATGTTGCCGGCAAAGTGCTCGGTCAACTCAAGGAAGCTGAACTGGGCCAGTTACGTAACCGGGAACTTGGGTTTGTCTATCAGTTTCACCATCTGCTGGGTGAGTTTACTGCGTTGGAAAATGTGGCGATGCCCTTACTGATCCGTGGTTGCAGCACAGAAGATGCCCGTGCCCAGGCTAAAAAGTTGCTTGAGCAAACCGGGCTGGGTCACCGTCTTGAACATAAACCATCAGAGCTGTCCGGGGGTGAGCGTCAGCGTGTTGCTATTGCCCGTGCACTGGTCGGGGAACCTCGTTGTGTGTTGATGGACGAGCCGACCGGCAACCTGGATCGGCGCACGGCAGAGAGTATTCATGGCCTGATGCGTGAATTGAATGAGCGCCTGCAAACCAGCTTTGTGGTGGTGACCCATGATGATCACCTGGCCTCAATACAGGATCGGCAGTACATGCTGGTCGGCGGTCGATTGACGGAAAAATCACCGGATGATGCGTTGGCGGAGCGGGGCTGATCAGATGACGCAATCGACCGCAACACGAGGGTTGTCCTGGCGTATTGCCCGGCGCTACGTCAGTGTCGGGCGCCGTAGCCAACTCGTTGGCTTTATGTCGATGCTGACCATGATCGGGCTGTCACTCAGCGTTGCGATTCTGATCACAGTGCTTTCGGTCATGAATGGCTTTGACAAGGAAGTTCGGGAGAACGTGCTCGGCGTTCTGCCACACGCGGCGGTCAGTACTCCCGAGGCGACTTCTGCTGAGCAGTGGCAGGCAGTTGATCAGGCGTTACTGGCCTTGCCCAGCGTTATCGCCACCTCACCGGTGTTGCAGACCAACGGAGTGGCAGCGGCCGGTGAGGTCAGCCGAGGCATCCAGGTCAATGGCATCGACCCGGAGCGCGAGCAGCAAATGTCACGGCTGGCTGATTTTATGGTGACCGGTTCCATGTCCGCCCTCTCCGATAGCCGCTTTAATATCGTGCTTGGCCAATCTCTGGCTAATCAGCTCAATGTCGGCATGGGGGATCTGGTTACCCTGTATTCGCTGGATGTGTCTATCAATCCCGTGGCTCCGTTACCCGTGCAACGCCGTTTCAAAGTCGGTGGTATTTACCGGGTGGGTACGCAGGAACTGGATGAGCGCATGGTGCTGATTGCTTTGCCGGATGCGCAGGCGCTGTATCGCGAGCCGGGCCGTTACAATGGTTTGCGGCTGCGCACAGATGATCTGCTGGCAGTATCACGATGGCGTCCACAGGTCGCTGAACAATTGCCGGGCGGCTATTTTCTCGATACCTGGACGCAATGGTTTGGCGCTATTTATGACAATATCCGTCTTTCGCGCAGCGTGGTGGGTTTTTTGCTTTGGCTGCTGGTAGCCGTGGCTGCGTTTAACCTGGTGGTCAGCCTGGTCATGATTGTCAGGGATAAGCATGCCGATATCGCTATCCTGCGCACCATGGGTGCCGGTCCCGGGTTGATTGCGCGTATTTTTGTCTGGCAGGGCTGCCTGATTGGTCTGTTTGGCACCTTGCTGGGAATGCTGGCGGGGGTGCTGCTGTCACTGACTGTCAGTGACCTGTTTCAGTGGATTGAAGGGCTGACCGGCAGTCAATTACTCAGTGCAGATGTTTATCCCATCGACTTTCTCCCCTCTGAGCTGCGCTGGCAAGACATGCTGATGGTCAGTGGCGGTGTCATAGTACTTTGCCTGCTTGCCAGCCTTTATCCTGCCCGTCGCGCTGCCGGGGTGCATGCCGCCGAGGCCTTGCGGCACGACTAATTCCGTCACCGCTAATTTCGTCACGACTAGTGGAGCATGCGGGCGTGTGTAATGTCACAGAACTTTGGGCACAGCCCATCAGCTCTCTGCTATACCTTTAGTGATGAGTCAGTTTGCCCTGGCGTTTCGGCGGGAACGCTTAAGGAGTCGGGCAAGGGAACGGGTGAAAAGCAACGAGTAAAAGGGTGGCAGGGCCATGCGTCTGGTTATGCTGTTACTCAGTGTCTGTCTGGGTATGGCACTGGTCGCATTGTGGCGGGACATTCCTGATACAGTGGCTGCACTGGCTCTGCCTGGTGTCATCTTTGCCATTTGCCTCACCATCGCCAGTGGCGCTTTGCTGAGCGTGAAATGGCGCTGGCTGGCGCTGCTTTTCGCCATGCTGGCCGGTCATTGCTGGGCGCTGGACTGGGCCGCAGGTGTGTTGGCGCAACGTTTACCCGATGCCTGGGTTCGCCAGGATATCTGGGTGCGCGGGCAAGTGAGTTCGCTGATTGAACCAGCCTTGCGTGGCCAGCGATTTACGCTGAAAGTGGATCGGGCCTGTTTACGACTGCTGCCGGAAAACTGTGACTGGCAGTCAGCACAGTTTTCCGGCACAACCATCGAGCTGCGTGACTACAGCATGCTGGCGATATTGCCCGGAGAACGCTGGCGATTACGTGTCCGGCTCCGGCCTGTGCACGGGCAGGCCAACCCTGGTGGTTTTGATCTGGAACAACGACGGTTTGCCCGGGGTATTACCACCCAGGGCTATGTCCGGGATACCGGTTTCAATCAGCCGGTTGAGTATGCATCAGGTCTGCTGGATGACAGCGCTTCCCGGCTTCTGCGCTGGCGAGTGGGTATCGCAGACCGTTTGCGGCAGGGCGAAAAACGACAACACACAGACATTTTAACCGCCTTGATCATTGGTTCGGATCATGGCTTAAGCGATGCAACCTGGGATTTACTGGCCCACACCGGCACCACACATTTGCTGGTGGTATCGGGCTTGCATATTGGTCTGATTGCAACTTTCAGTTACCTGCTGTGCCGACTGATACTTCGCTTTATCCCTTATTGCTGGCCCCGTCTGCTTTTCTGGCAACCCGCTCAGCGACTGGCTGCTATTGGGGCAATATTTTCGGCGTTGTTCTACAGCATGCTGGCCGGCTTTTCATTGCCTACGCAACGGGCTGTGGTGATGATACTGGTTTTATTACTCGGGCGCAGTAGCCGGTATCGCTTGCGTAGTTCGCAATCGCTGGTACTGGCAGCAACGCTGGTGCTGATGCTGAATCCGCTGGCGATATGGCAGGCAGGGTTCTGGATGTCATTTGTGGCCGTCGCTGGCCTGTTGCTGGCAATGACCGGTTATCACCGCCGCAACCCGCGCTGGCAGGGGCTGCGTATTGCCTGTGTGCAGTGGCGCTGTTGGGTATCCTACTGCAGCTGGTACCTGTTGCGGCCGCAGATGGTGGTCAGCATTGCTTTGCTGGTGCCGCTGTTGGCGGGGCCGGGCGCTTTTTCAGTGATATCGCCACTGAGCAACCTGGTCGCCGTTCCGTTAATGGGGTTTTTGATTGTCCCCATGGCATTAACGGGGGCTGCACTGGGTACCATTTCGTCTGTGCTGGGAGCAGCATGCTGGTTTGTTGCCGACCTGGGTATAGAGCTGTTGCTGGGATGGCTGACATGGATGGCATCCACGGCTTCTTCCCTGGGAGAAGTGGGGCAGGGTGGATATCGTGCATCCCTTGGAGTCGTAGCCTGGATGCTGGCTGCGATAGGCAGTCTGGCGCTTCTGCTACCCCGGGGCATGTTGCCACGACTGCCGGCGACATTATTGTTTTTCCCCTTAATCTGGCCCGCTCCACCCCGTTCTGGACTGAATGCCGGCGAGGTTGCCGTGACGGTGATTGATGTCGGACAAGGATTGTCCGTACTGTTGCGAACAGCTCAGCATCAGGTGCTGTTCGATACCGGACCGCCGCGGGGAGAGGGACAGCGTGCTGCGCTGGGTATTTTGCCGGTACTGGCAAGGCATGGTGTCGATCGCCTGGATGCCGTCATTGTCAGCCATTGGCACGACGATCATGCTGGCGCCATACCGGGGCTGCTGGCGCAATTGCCGATAGATACGGTGCATTTCGGTGGGCAGTTGCCAGCGCAATACGGAGAACCCCGGCACTGGTTACCCTGCCAGGGCGGGTCCGGCTGGCGCTTTGATAGTGTCACCTTTGAATTTCTGCACCCATCACCTTCCCAATCTGGTCAGGAGCGGATCAGTGGCAAGGTGAATAATACTTCTTGTGTGCTGCGGGTCAGTAACGGGCGAGAGTCACTGTTGCTGACGGGTGACATAGAAGCCGCAGTGGAACATCATCTGTTGTCCCAGTCACCCCAAAGGCTTAACGCCACCTGGCTGGTCGCGCCCCATCATGGCAGCAATACTTCTTCAACAGGACAGTTTCTGGATGCGGTGGATCCGCAATGCATGCTGATATCGGCTGGCGCTTACAATCGCTTTAACCATCCTCATCCAGATGTCATACAAAGAACGCAGGGGCGCGGTATCTGTTTGATGAATACGGCTGAATCCGGTGCGTTACAGTACCTTATGTCAGCCACTGGCGCTGAGGGCGGTAATAAAGCCCAAAAACAGCACCTGTGGCGGGAGTATCGGCAACAGCAGGCGCGTTTCTGGCGAGCGCCACCATTGCCTTGAATGCAGCTCTGAATGCATGCCGGACAGGCTGTTGCAGCTTATACCTTGGGGGGTGGTTATGTTAAAGTAAGCCCCGAATCCGCGGGAGGCTCACGTTGTGGTAGAAATAGTTCTGGCTGGTGGCTGGTTGATGCTGCCAATTATCATTTGTTCGATTGTCGCAATCGCCATTGTCATTGAGCGATTCTGGTCTCTTAACCAGCGCAGGATTGCACCTAAAGCCACCGTGGGGCAGGTTTGGACCTGGATAAAAAACAGTGAGCTGGATGCCGCCAAACTACGTGAGTTGCGTTTGGCCTCACCATTAGGTCAGGTGCTGGCCGCTGGCTTGCTCAATGCCCGCCAGGGACGTCAGGCCATGTCAGATGCCATCGAGCAGAATGCCGCGGTTGTTATTCATGATCTTGAACGTTATCTCAGTACATTAGGCACTATTGCAGCCATCACGCCGTTACTGGGCCTGCTCGGTACGGTTATTGGCATGATCCGGGTATTTACCGAGATCATGATTCAAGGTACGGGCAATGCCAATGCGCTGGCCGGAGGCATCTCCGAGGCACTGATCACCACCGCTGCCGGCCTGACCGTAGCGATTCCGTCTTATGCATTCCACCGGTATTTTGTCCGCACGGTTGATTCACTGGTTCTGACTCTGGAACAGGAATCCGCCAAACTGGTAGAAGCGCTGTTCAGTGACCGGCGCGTTGAATGGCAGGATATTGCTGTCAGCACTTCACGCACTGATGCTGCTGAAGATAACCAGCCCGCCGGAAAAGAAGCCGCGCCCGGCAAAAAAGCAGATCACAGGACTGGCAAAGATGATAGTGCTGCCAAAGATAGCAGTGTCGCCAACGAGAAAAGGGTCGCCAACGATAAAAGTGTCGCCAGCGATGACACTGTTGCCAACGATAAAAGTGATGATCTGACTGACACACGGGCGGAAGCGACATCGTGAAATTTCCCCGGCGTACCCTTGAGGATCCGGCTATCAATCTGACGCCATTGATTGATGTCGTTTTCCTACTGCTGATCTTTTTTATGGTGACAACGACTTTTACCCGGGAAACCCGGCTGGCGGTAGATTTGCCCGAAGCAGAAGCGGGTCAGGCTGAACAGGTAAACCAGCCTTTGGAAGTGCTGGTCAGCGAAAATGGCAGTTTCAGTATCAATAATGAGCGGCTGATGGATAACGATAGTGCTTCGTTGCGACTGGCACTCCTCAATGCGGCTGAACAGGATACGTCACGGGCAGTGTTGTTGATTGCTGATGCCGAGGCCACACATCAGAGTGTTGTGACCGCAATGGATGCGATCGGCCAGGCCGGTTTTTCCCAGTTGAGTATTGCCACGCGTCAGCCAGTGGATAGCGATACCGAAGCAGCATCAGGTGATGCGTTATGAGCCAACCTAAAGAAGATCCCGTTGTGGACCCTGCTGACGCAAATGCAGCACCGGCTTCTGCCAGTGAGATGACCGCGACCCAGATCTACAAACGATTGCTGGGTTATGTGCGTCCCTTTGTGCCGGCGTTTGTGGTCAGTATGCTGGGCTACCTGATTTTCGCCGTGACGACACCGGCAACGGCAGCCTGGCTGGGTTGGACCATCGATCAGATTGAAGCGCAAAACGACGCCGCGCGCATCCTGGCACCATTGCTGTGTGTATTGATTGTGCTGGCCAGGGGTGTGGGCGGTTTTATGGGCCATTATGCTCTGGAATATGTGGCCAACCACGTGGTACACAGACTGCGTTGTCAGGTGCTTGACCAGTTAATGAGTGTGCCGCTGGGTTATTACGATCAAAGCAGCATGGGGCGGCTGGTATCCAAGGTCACTTATGACGTGCTGCAAATCAAAGGAGCGGCTACCAATGCGGTGACAGTGGTGTTGCGCGAAGGCATGACTGTGATTGGACTGCTGGGCTGGTTGTTCTGGGTTAACTGGCGCCTTAGCATGGTGTTTTTACTGGTTGCGCCCTGCATGGCATTTATCGTGCATCTGGCGACCAAACGTTACCGCCGCTACAGCAAGCAGATGCAGGATTCGATGGGCGATGTTACCCAACTGGCCAATGAAACCATCAAAGGCCAGCGTGTGATCCGTACCTTCAATGCCACGGATTTTGTTTCCGGTCGCTTCAGTGATTCCAGTGAGCGCAACCGCCGACAGAACATGAAAATGGTAGCTACGCAGGCAACAGCCACACCACTGATTCAGATCATCGTCAGCGTTGCCATGGCGATCCTTATCTGGCTGGCGCTGGGGCCAGAGTTCCTGGGTAATGCCTCGGCAGGTGACGTGGTGACGTTCCTGACACTGGCCGGGATGCTAAGCAAACCGTTGCGCCAGTTATCCGGCGTCAATGCGATTATTCAACGTGGTATTTCAGCGTCATACAGTATCTTCGAATTACTTGATGCGGAGCAGGAAAAGAATCTGGGGCAGCATCGCGCGGATCGTGTCCAAGGTAACCTGGTACTGAGCGATGTGTCGTTTGCCTATGACCCTGAGTCACCGGTATTGCAGACGATTAATCTCGATGTCAAAGCGGGGACCACGCTGGCGCTGGTGGGGCGCTCGGGAAGTGGCAAGTCCACATTAGTCAACCTGCTGCCACGATTCTACGATATTACCGCTGGCAATATTACACTGGATGCAGTGGAACTGTCGGAGTACGAACTGGGCAATTTGCGTGAGCAGATTGCAATCGTCAGTCAGGACGTGGTGCTCTTCGAAGGTTCCGTGGCAGATAATATTGCCTATGGTATTGCTGATAAGGTCAGCCATGAGCAGATTCTGGAGGCGGCCAAAAACGCGCATGCAGATGAGTTTATTCAATCGCTGCCCCAGGGCTATGATTCGCCGGTCGGTGACGGTGGCAGCCTGCTGTCCGGTGGTCAGCGGCAGCGCCTGGCCATTGCCCGTGCCTTTCTCAAGGATGCGCCGGTACTGATTCTGGATGAGGCGACATCAGCGCTGGACACGGAATCCGAGCAGCATATCCAGCAGGCGCTGAATCAGTTGATGCGAGGGCGTACTACTTTCGTGATTGCTCACCGGTTGTCGACGATTGAAAATGCCGATGAAATTGTCGTCATGGATCAGGGCAGGGTTGTCGAGCAGGGCAGTCACAAGGCGTTGCTGGAAAAGGATGCTCATTACGCCCGCCTGCACCGGATGCAGTTTAATGATGGCGATGGGGTTTTGTTTGCTGAGGACGCTCGACCGGCTGAGGGCTCTCAACCAGCTGAAGGCTCTCAATCCGCTGAGGGCTCTCAATCCGCTGAGGGCTCTGAACCAGAAGGCTCTCGACCTGCTAAAGGCTCTGATGATGCCGTCACTTCCTGAGGACTGGTATCGCGGGGCTGCCTGGTTGCAGCTGCTGCGGCCCTTGTCTGCGCTTTATCAATGGCTGGCTGCCAGGCGTCGCCTCAGGCATTCGGCGCAGCAACATGCTGGCAGCAAACCGGTCATTGTGGTGGGAAATATTACGGTGGGTGGTACCGGGAAAACCCCCGTGGTGATTGCGCTGGCAAAGTGGCTGGAAGCCAGAGGGTTCCGCGTGGCCGTGCTCAGCAGAGGATATGGTGCCAGCCCGCCGACACTGCCGTATTTAGTAGAAGCCGACTGTGGGCCAGAGCAATGCGGTGATGAAATTGCCATGATGCGCCGGCATTTATCGGGGGTGATCATGATTGACCCGGATCGGCGTCGCGCCCTGGATGCACTGGAGCTGCGGGATGATTGTGATATCGTCGTCAGTGATGATGGTTTACAACATTACCGGTTGCGCAGAGACATCGAATGGGTGGTGATTGATGGCGCCAGAGGACTGGGTAACGGCTATTGCCTGCCTGCCGGTCCATTGCGGGAACCGGTCGAGCGTTTACTGGATGCCGATCAGATTCTGGTCAACGGCAACTGGCAGGCTGACCGCACGCAACAGGAGTCGGGACTGGGCCAGGTCACAGAAAAAATAACGCACTTTGAATTACAGCCAGGCGATTGGGTCAATGTTAAAAATGGCGAGCGCCTTGACCTGGAAACGGGGGTGAAACGTTTTACCGAACAAAGCGCCTCTGGCGATGGTATTCAGGCTATTGCCGGAATAGGCAACCCGCAACGTTTTTTCAATACGCTGAACAGCCTGGAGTTGTCGGTTGAGACACGGGCGTTTTCGGACCACTATCCATACCAGGCAGAAGACCTGTCGACCTGGCAACAGCAGACGTTGCTGATGACAGAGAAAGACGCGGTGAAATGTCAGGCCTTTGCCGGGGATGAGTGGTGGTATTTACATGTGGTCGCCAGTGTTCCTGAAACGGTACAGGAAACATTACTGGCACAGCTGAACATCTTGCTGGCGGATTCGAAAAACGGCCAGGCATAATACGAGGAATAGGACGTGGATAAAAAACTGTTAAGCATTCTGGTATGCCCAGTCTGTAAAGGTCCGCTGGACTACAAGCGCGAAGCATCTGAGTTGCGCTGCTATGCTGATGCGCTTGCCTATCCGATTCGTGATGATATTCCAGTGATGCTGGAGAACGAAGCCAGAACATTGACCCAGGAAGAGCGGGAGCAACGTTAATGGATTTTGTGGTGGTGATTCCGGCACGTTATGCATCGACCCGGTTGCCAGGCAAACCCTTGCTCGATATTGCTGGCAAGCCAATGATTCAGCACGTGTATGAGCGTGCCTGCGACAGTCAGGCGAGCGCGGTTTACATAGCCACTGATGATGAGCGTATTGCCGCAGCGGTTGAGGCGTTCGGAGGAGAGTGCCTGTTGACCCGCGCCGATCATCAGTCTGGTACCGACCGTATTCAGGAAGTGGCGCAGAAGCTGGCACTACCGAACGACAGAATCGTCGTCAATGTGCAGGGGGATGAACCACTGATTCCACCGGCAACCATTCGCCAGGTTGCGACAGCACTGGCAGAAAATAAAGAGGCCGGTATCAGCAGTCTCTATCATCGTATTCATGATGAAACCGAGTGGCGCAACCCCAACGCCGTCAAGGTTGTCACTGACGAAGCCGGTTTTGCACTGTATTTCAGCCGCTCACCAGTTCCCTGGCAGGAAAACCCGGCGTCCAGCGGTCAACAATTACAGGCCAAACGGCACGTTGGCATTTATGGCTACCGGGTATCGACGCTGAATGCATTTGTCAGCTGGAGTCCTGCGCCGCTAGAGCGTTTCGAGCGACTGGAGCAATTGCGTGCCATGTACCATGGCGTGAAAATTATTATGAGTGAAGCAGAGGAAGCACTCCCGGCGGGTATTGATACTCCCGAAGACCTGGAGAGCATCCGTCGCTTCCTGACAGACAGTGAGATGTAAGACGATGACCACAAAAGTGTTGATGGTTTGCCTGGGCAATATTTGCCGTTCGCCAACCGCCCACGGCATTATGGAAACATTGATTGAGAAAGAAGGGCTCAGTGCAGACATCATTGTGGATTCTGCAGGGACAGGCGACTGGCATATTGGTAAAGCGCCTGACCCCAGGACACAGCAGGCTGCGAAACGCCGTGGCTATGATCTCTCCCACCTCAGGGCAAGACAGGTCACCGTGGCAGACCTCGATGACTACGACTGGGTGATTGCCATGGACAGGCAGAACCGGCAAAACCTGCTGAATATGGCAAGTGACGCCAATCGTGATCGTATCACTCTGTTACTGGAGCATGCCGGCCAGATTGATGCCGAAGTACCGGATCCATACTATGGCGGTGAGCAGGGCTTTGAGCAGGTGCTGGATATGGTGGAAACGGCCTGCGCGGCACTGCTGGAACGCATCAAGTTACAGCGTGTCGGCTAATTTGAGCCGAGTTAAATTGAGCCGATTTAAGTTGAGTTAAGTTGAATTGAATAACGGCAGCACGGGGCTATTCGCATGACCTGGCAACCACCCGCTTCCTGGGTTGAGAATTTCGATCTTCGCCAGTGGCATACCTTCCAGCTACCGGTCAAAGCCCGTTATGCCCTGGAAGTACACCGTCCCCGGCAATTGTTATCCGCTGTGGCTGCCGCCCGTGAGGCTGCCTTGCCGGTGCTGGTGCTGGGTGGTGGCAGCAATGTGCTGTTTACCGGAGACTATCCGGGACTGGTAGCGCGCATCGCCATGATAGGCATACACCCGGAAGTTAAACGTAATGGTGATGTACTGGTTACCGCCATGGCAGGTGAGAACTGGCACGAGCTAGTGACTTTCTGCCTGGAACAAGGCTGGTTTGGTCTGGAGAACCTGGCACTGATACCGGGCTCAGTCGGCGCAGCGCCAGTGCAGAATATCGGTGCCTATGGCGTTGAAGTCGGTGAACTGATTGAGTCGGTGACTTACCTGAATTTAGCGCAGGGCGAACTCAACAGTCTGTCTGCTGAACAGTGCAAATTTGCTTATCGTGACAGTATATTCAAGCACGAACTTCGCAACAGCGCCGTCATCATTTCCTGCACGCTGCGTTTGCGCACGACACCAGAAATCAATGTCAGCTACCCAGCCTTGCAGCAAGCGATCAATGCCAGTGCCGAAGCTGGCGACGGGGCAAATGAGGGCACAGGCGGTGATTCCTGTCATACCGCTATCACTGGCCACGCCTCCCGTGTCTCGGATATCACGCCGCAACAAGTTTATGATGCCGTTTGTGCCATTCGTCGCAGCAAATTACCTGACCCCCTAGAACTGGGCAATGCCGGCAGTTTTTTCCGGAATCCGGTCATCAGCCAGGCTCAGTGGCAGTCGTTACAGTCCGAATGGCCAGACATGCCCGCTTTCCCCGTACCGGCTGAGCCAGGCAAGGCGGCAGACTGGGTCTCAGAAAAAGCACCACAGGAAATGAAAGTCCCGGCAGCCTGGTTAATTGAAAGAGCCGGCTGGAAAGGTGTTCGACGTGGCAATATCGGTGTGCATGACCGGCAGGCGCTGGTGCTGGTTCACGATTTTAAATCCGCAGCAATGACGGAAACGTCCGGTCAGGCATTATTAACACTGGCCCGTGATATTGCCGACAGTGTGGCGGAAAAATTCGGTATAGAGCTGGAGCCCGAGGTGGGAATTCAACCGCCAGGATCATGGTCGCGATGACAAAGCAGCGTAATCAGTCTGAAAGTACCGAGCGGATCATGGACGCCGGTAACGCTGACTTTGATCCCAAGGCCATACTGGCTGTCATGAGTCAGGGGCCGGGCGTGTACCGCATGCTGGATAAAGATGGCGAGGTGCTTTATGTCGGCAAGGCCCGAAACCTGCGCAAACGGGTCAGTAATTATTTTCGCGCCAGTGGCCTTGATACCAAAACAATGGCGCTGGTCTCCCACATTACCAATATTGATGTCACCATCACCAATAGTGAAACCGAGGCGCTGCTGCTAGAGCAGAACCTGATTAAAAAGTTTCGCCCGCCTTATAATATTCAGTTGCGGGATGACAAGACTTATCCCTACATCATGCTGACCCACAAAGATGTCTTCCCCAGAATGGCTTTTTATCGGGGCGGACGCCGCCGTGACGCCAAACTGTTTGGTCCTTACCCCAGTGCCAGTGCCGTGCGCGAGAGCCTGGCGTTGTTACAGAAAGTCTTTCGCGTTCGTCAGTGTGAAGACAGCTATTTTCGCAACCGCACACGGCCCTGCCTGCAGCACCAGATAGGGCGCTGTACCGCGCCATGTGTCGGTTATATTTCCCCCAGTGACTATGCTGACGATGTCCGCGATGCCAGCCGCTTTCTCCAGGGGCAAAGCAATGACCTGATTCGCGACATGGGCGAGCGCATGGAACGAAAATCACAGGCACTGGAGTTCGAGCAGGCGGCACGCCTGCGTGACCGGATTTCTGATTTGCGCAAGATTCAGAGCCAGCAGGTGGTTTCCGGCGACGGAGAAGACGCCGATGTGCTGGCCGCTGTGGCGGAGGGCAGTTATCACTGCGTGCATGTGATGATAGTCAGAGGGGGGCGGGTGATCGGCAGTCGCAACCATTTTCCCAAAGACAAACTGGCAGAAAATGCGGAAGCGTTATTGGCCGCGTTTATTGCCCAGTATTATTTGCGCGATGAAACCACATCATCACAGCTGATTCCCAAAGAGGTGATTATCTCGCCCTCGTTACCGGCCAAGAAAACACTGGCAGAAGCCCTGGGCGCTGCCTGCGGCCGCAAGGTCAGGCTCACTGGCAATGTTCGTGGACACCGGGCCAAATGGCGAGACCTGGCGGCAGCAAACGCCGTGCAGGCGCTAAGCAGTCATATCAATAATCGTCAGACGCTGTATCAGCGCTTTGAACGTCTGCAATCAGATCTGGATCTGGAAGCCTTGCCCAAACGCATAGAGTGTTTTGATATCAGCCATACCATGGGGGAGAGCACCGTCGGTGCCTGCGTTGTGTTCGGCCATGAAGGGGCGATGAAAACAGATTACCGTCGTTATAATATCAAAGACATACAAGGCGGTGACGACTACGCTGCCATGGAACAGTCCCTCAAGCGCCGCTACCGGTTTCTCGCGGATAAGGCAGCGGATAGCGGCTCACCGGCCGTAATGCCAGACATTTTGCTGATCGACGGCGGTAAAGGGCAGCTATCCCAGGCAGTTGACGTATTAACTGCCTTACGGGCTGAAGCAGACGCCGAGTCTGAGCGTCAGAACACGGAATTACCCATCCTGATTGGTATCGCCAAAGGCATCAGCCGTCGTGCCGGGCAGGAGACCCTGTTTCTGGCGACTGAACAGGGATTTGAGGAAATCGTGATCCCGGTGCACTCACCCGGTTTGCATTTATTACAGCAGGTTCGTGATGAAGCCCACCGTTTTGCCATTACCGGTCATCGTCAGCAACGGGCTAAAACCCGCAAGAAGTCAGCGCTGGAAGAAATCCCGGGGCTGGGGCCTGTGCGGCGGCGGGAACTGCTGCGTTACTTTGGTGGTCAACAGGAAATTCAGCGTGCCAGCGAATCCGATCTGTCCCGGGCGCCCGGAATCAGCAAAAAGCTGGCAGCGGTTATTTATGACGCGCTGCATAATGAGTAGAATTCGCCTGGAAATTCGCCTACCGTGATAAACAGCGTACTGATTTGCTGTATTGACTTGCTTGACTAAGGAGAACGCTCTGAACATGAATGCTGCCAACCTGGCCACTATTGCACGCGTCTTGATGGTGCCGGTAATCGTAATGGTCTATTACAGTGGTCAACCCTGGAGCCAACTGGCAGCAGCGGTCATTTTCACCATCGCCAGTATTACTGACTGGCTGGATGGTTACCTGGCGCGGCGCCTTAACCAGGCATCAGCGTTTGGTGCCTTTCTCGACCCCGTGGCAGACAAGTTACTGGTAGTGATGGCACTGGTGCTGCTAACCGCCAATTTCCCCAGCCCCTGGTTTGTGGTGCCCACCGCCATCATTATTGGCAGGGAAGTGTTCATTTCCGCACTGCGAGAGTGGATGGCCAGTCAGAATCAGCGCGACAAGGTCGCTGTTGGCTATATTGGCAAGGTGAAAACCACCGTTCAGATGATCGCAATCATTGCGTTATTGGCACATTCACCCGCATTACCAAATTTCCTCTTGCCACTGGGCTATGTCTTGCTATATATTTCCGCCGCTCTCAGCGTCTGGTCCATGGTGACCTACCTGAAAAGCGCGCTACCCTCCATGCGATAGTCATTAATGGGGGAGTGGGTTAGAGGAATATTTCACGGCAGATAAAGTGTGAAAAATGCGTAAAAAAACTGCCATGAATGCTTGACAAAAATCTCTATCTCATTAGAATAAGCGCCTCTTTTGCAGTGATCCAAACGGCACGCTGCAAAGGGTTGAAAAACCAGTGTTACGCGGGAATAGCTCAGTTGGTAGAGCACGACCTTGCCAAGGTCGGGGTCGCGAGTTCGAGTCTCGTTTCCCGCTCCAAATTTTACGGCCACTGGCCAGTCCGGATTGCTTGTCTGCCAGGCAGAATTTGGATACGTTAAGGCTGGATGGCAGAGTGGTCATGCAGCGGACTGCAACTCCGTTAACGCCGGTTCGATTCCGACTCCAGCCTCCATTTTCCCTCATAAAAAGCAGTAACTTGCGATTCATAGTACGCCTGTTTATCCGTATGAAGTCTATAAGTCCGCAAGAGACTATTGTGTTCTCGATGCACTCAAACTTGCGTCTACAATGTAGGCTGACCTTGTTTTTCCGGCGCGACCTGCTGCCCGATCTATTGCTCGCAATGCAATTCGGGGAAGTGAGATATTAACGCGTTCCTTGTCATTAGATAATCCATCAATATCAACATCTATGACTGCGAGCCGGGCGGAACGATCGTCTTGTTCCAAAGCCTCAGGCAACCGACTAATTTTGGGAAGTTCTTCACCATCCAACAACAATCCCTCCAAATGACACTCAATGGCCTCTTTCGTGTTTTGTAAGGCTTCTTCGACTGTTGATCCGGCAGAAAAACAGCCAGCCAGGTCTGGTACGGTGACGCCATAATCACTGTCAGCATCATGATGCACAATCACAGTAAATAACATGTTCATTCCCTCTCACTACTTAGTCCATCCATCAGCCTTGAGTAAGCTGATTATTATTGCGCTTTTCATGTTAAATTATACACACGATACACACTTGATCAATATTGTTGGCCGGCTGACCAGATAGGGCAGGAGTTTTCAAATCCGTCTTGTAGGTTGGCTTCGTAACACGAATTATGAGATTACTAAGCTTCACCTTATTATTAGTATGAAAATGAACATTTTGCTCCCACAGCGGGGACATAAATAAAGGAGACATCGTGGAAGACATGCTCAAAGGCGCACTAAGTCACCTGGACGGCGCCGCCAAGTACACCAAGGTTCACCCGGAAGTGCTGGAGAAACTGCAGTATCCCAAGGAAGTCATGAGCGCCCGTCTTTTCGTGCGCATGGATGACGGGTCCCGGCGTTCATTCCGGGCCTGGCGTTGCCGGTATGACGATACGCGCGGACCCACCAAAGGGGGGATACGTTTTCACCCCGAGGCGACTCAGGATGAGGTGGTCACCCTGGCATTCTGGATGACGTTCAAATGTGCGGTCGCTGGTGTGCCGTTTGGCGGTGGTAAAGGTGCGATTCGCGTTGACCCTCGCAAGTTGTCCAAAACAGAGCTTGAAAGGCTCTCACGTGCCTATGTGCAGGCTTTTGCCCAGATGATCGGCCCTGAGCGAGACATTCCCGCGCCCGATGTTTACACCAATGCCATGATCATGGGCTGGATGGCGGATGAGTATAGTTCACTGGTGGACTACCCCTGTCCCGGGGTGATTACCGGCAAACCGATTGCATTGGGTGGCTCAAAAGGGCGCGACGATGCCACTTCACGAGGCGGTTTCTATGTACTGAAACACCTGCAAAAAGAGCTTGGACTGGATAACGGCAGTGAGCGCCGAGCAGTGGTCCAGGGTTATGGTAACGCAGGTTATCATTTTGCCTGTCTGCTCCATGAAGATGGCTGGAAAGTCGTGGGTATTTCCGACTCCCGGGGCGGAGTTTACGACCCGGAAGGGCTGGACCCCAAAGCCGTGAAAGCCTGCAAGGAAGAGAAGGGCGAGGTCAGCAAGTACGCTGAAGGTCGGGATAACGTTGAAGTGGTGGACAACGACGCGCTGCTTTGCAAATCCTGTGAATTACTGGTGCCGGCTGCATTGGAGGATCAGATTACCGAAAGCATTGCCAAGTGCCTTGATGCCAGGGTCATCCTGGAATTGGCAAATGGCCCTGTAACCGCCGATGGTAATGCCGTGCTGGAGCGTCGGGGTATTACCGTGGTTCCGGATATCCTGGCCAATGCCGGTGGCGTCACGGTGTCTTATTTTGAATGGGTGCAGAACCGCCAGGGGTTCTATTGGACCGAGAGCGAAGTCCGTCAGCGGTTGAAGCAAATTATCCAGGAAGAGGCCATGCATGTCTGGAGCCTGAGCAAGCAAAAAGAGATCTCTTTGCGCACTGCCGCATACGTTCATGGTCTTGAACGGCTTTCCGAGGCAATTGAGGCGCATGGCACCCAAACTTACTTCCATTGCTGAGCGCATTAGTTTTGTGACAGGAATATCAATTCGTTACATTCGTTCTTATTATTGAGAGCCAGTTGCGATTGTTATGAGATTCTGTTGGAATAAATAAGCAGCCTGGATGTATAACAGTCAGCTGTGGTGCTCAATTTCCGGTGCAGGGCCTCTTGTCCAGGGAAGCAGTATAGGGATGAGGTGAAAGGCCCGGCCTTCTGAAACACATTGTTAGTGAAGGAGAAGTACAATGGCTACGACGAACAAGACAGCGAAGACCACCAGTGAGCTGGACGCTACAAAACAGTCGGCAATGGAAGCACTGGATAAACTGATTGAAGCTCGTGGACACTTTCGAGCTGCGGCTGAAGAAGCCGGGCTGGATCTTCGTGACGAAGCCTTGCAGCGACTGGAGCAGGGCAAAGCCCGTGCTGGTGAGTACAGCGATGAGCTGAGCGAATACTTGCAAGAAAAACCCCTGCAGACCATTGGACTGGCTGTGCTGGGCGGTTTTCTCCTGTCGAAGATATTGTCTAAATCATGAGTGAAGACCCGGCGCGATTACGACGACAGTCTGAAATCGACGCCTGGTTACGCTGGCTGACAGATCTGCGTGAAGCGGGTGCAGCGTTGCTGCGTCTGCTGGCCGCAGAACTGCGACTCGCTTCCAGTGACCTGCGCCGTTTTTTACTGTTATGCCTGCTGGTGTTACCGCTGGTCTTACTGGCCTGGCTGGGCTTTGCCGTATTGTTTTCATGGGCTGTGTATGCCTTGAGCGGTTCACTGGGCGGCGGATTCGCCGGATTCTTTCTTTTGCATGTTGGTATCCTGCTGGTTATTCGCAGACAATTGCGTCGTTACCGAAAACGCATGAGTCTGCCCGCGACCCGCAAGTATATCGGTGTTATCACGGAGGGATTGCGACGTGAACCGCAACGACCAGATTCGCCGGATTGAAAGGTTAGAGGTAGAACTTTCTGCCCGGCTGACACAAGCTTCTGTCACATCCCGGCGCCCGCTGGCCATTATCATGAAGCATAAGCAGTGGTTGTTCCCCGGAGCAGGCCTGGCTTTTGGTGTCATGCTGGCCCGAATACCTTTTCGCAATGTCGTGACAAGAAGTATTTCCGCAACCCTATTGGCCATGCGAGTCCGGCGAATCGCCTCCAGAGCCTTACAGCGAATGTAACGAGGCCCGCTTTATGGAAGATTCAAAAAAGGGCAGTGATGCGCCAGATAGCCTGGACGGGCTGCTGGACAATTTCTCCGATGCCGCCGAAAAAAATGAGGTCTCTCTCGATGACCTAATGGATATGGTGGGGCGCCGTTCTTTTGGTTCCTTATTATTGCTGGCCGGGTTGCTCACACTGGCACCGGTCATTGGTGATGTTCCGGGTGTCCCGACCGTTATCGGCGTGTTTGTCTTTTTGATCGCCGGACAATTACTGTTTGGCATGGAGCATTTCTGGCTGCCGCGCTGGTTATTGAATCGGACAGTGAAAGGTTCACACCTGGAAAAAGCCGTTCAGTGGATGCGTTCCCCGGCCCGGTTTGTGGACAAGATGCTCAAGGCTCGCTATAGCGCTTTTGTAAACGGCACGGCGAAACATGTTATTGCTGCGGTTTGCATCGCCGTTGCCATGTCGATGCCGGTGATGGAGTTTGTACCTTTCAGCGCCAATGCGGCAGGTGTGGTGCTAACAGCATTTGGTCTTGCGCTGATCGCCCGGGATGGCTTGGTTGCATTAGTGGCATTTGTCATTACCGGTCTCAGTTATTTTCTTATTGCGCTGAGCATGTGACAGGTATCATTTTATAAATAACAGAAATAATACAGAATCATGGGAGATAGTACGTGGACGTGAATCGTCAATCAGGGACTGACAAGCCTGCACCCGCAACATCGGCCCGGCCCACCTATCGTGTGCTACAGGGCATACTGGCACTGGCCGTGCTTTACACACTTTACTTCGCCAAAACACTGATTGTCCCTATTGTCATTGCATTGATGCTGACACTGCTGCTTGGTCCACTGGTTTCGTGGCTAAGACGTTATATGGTGCCACGATTCCTCTCAGCCGTGATTTTGCTGGTACTGATAATAGGGCCCCTGGTTTTTCTGTTTACAGAACTACGTGATCCGGTCCAGCGTTGGGTTGAGCGTACGCCAGAATTATCAGAGCGCCTGAATGAGCAGATACAGGCATTTCAGACCACCTGGGGTGGCGGTCAGGAAACTGCAGACGATGCCGCACAGGATGCCGAGGGCTTTTTTGCCAGCCTGTTCGGGGGAGAGCCGGAAGAGCCTGCGGTCGAAAGCCAGGAACCCAGCCCGTTGATGGAAGGGGTGACACGCGGTGGCATAGAGCTTGGTCTTTATGTGTTCGCTGCGGCACCTGTGCTTCTGGCGCAGCTGGTTACCTGTCTGACGCTGACCATTTTTCTGCTGGTGTTTGGGCCACGGCTATTTGAGGCCGCAGTCAACAATCTGCCACAAATTACCGACAGGGATGAAGCCAGAGGCGTCGTGGCTACCGTCCAGGTGGAACTGTCACGGTTCATTCTTTCTCTGAGTGCCATCAATGCACTGTTAGGGTTGTCAGTGGCCGGTGCCCTGACCTTGTTGGGGATGGAGGATGCCATACTCTGGGGGGTGCTGGCTGGCGTGCTGAATTTCGCCCCGTACATTGGCATGTTGATTGGCCTGACGATACTGTCACTGGCAGGGCTGGCCCAGTTCGGCGTGACCGGAGCCGCCTTTTTGCCGGTGCTGATCTATTTTATTCTGAATGGCATTGAAGCACAGTTCATCACACCCACGGTGATGGGAAAGCACATGCGCCTGAATCCTCTGGTATTAATGATCTGGCTGATTTTCTGGGCCTGGTTGTGGGGAATGGTTGGCGTGCTGCTCGCCGTACCGTTGCTGGTGTGTATCAAACTCGCCGCAGCGCAACTGAGTGTGCCCCCTTACTGGGTGCGTATTATTGAGACTCGTGCCTGACCAGGAGCCTCTATCGTACGGAACCTCTATAGCACGATAATCTTTGCAAGGAGAATGCTGACATGATCTTCACAATTGATTTATCGGTTCGCAGGTTACTCGCTACAGCAGCGCTGCTGATTTTTTCGGCCAGTGCATCTGCCCAGCAAACTGACGCCTGGCAGGTGATGGCTCGGGCACTGGAGGCCAAAGTAGCTGAGGCAAGGGAAGAAAATATCCGGCTGTCAATCGGAGTGGCTGGACTGGCTGGAACCCAGGAGGGTCGCATGACTTTCGTAGGGTCACCCGAATCCTACCCGCCTGCATCGACGATAAAGATGTTGTTGATTGCTACGTTGATGCAACAGGTGGATGCCGGAACCCTGTCGCTTGAAGACACAGCCACTGTTGAACAGAGCGACATTGTCGGCGGGTATGGCGAGATCCAGAATGAGCCGGTGCCGAATGAGGTGACGCTGGGCAGGCTGGCAGAGCTGACCGTTACTATTAGCGACAACACAGCGACCAACGTACTGGTAGACGTGGTTGGCTATGAGGCCATGCAGGCACTGGCGGATGAACTGGAGCTGGAGACCATGCAGTTTGGCCGCAAGATGTTCGAGTCGCCGATGCCTCCGCAAAAACAGAACTACATCAATGCCGAAGATACCATCCAACTGCTCAAGCAGATTTATAACGATTCATTTCTGACATCGCAGTCACGACGTCAAATCATTGCCTGGATGTCGGCGCAAACGGTGACAACAAAAATTGCTGCCGGTGTTCCCGAAGGTATGCCCATTGCCCATAAAACCGGTGAGAATGCTTCCGTCACCCACGACCTGGGCTATCTGCTGTGGCCCGAGAATGAGGTGGCCGTTGCCATCTTCGCCGAATCAGAAGTATCTGATGATTTTGATACCGTGCAGGCTGCCGTAAACCCGGTGGTGGCAGCAGTGGCTGGCATCATCTATGAACATTTGAATGTGGTGGTTTCACAGTGAAAACCAGACAGTTGCACCGTGGGTTATGCATTGGGATTTTGTCGCTGTTAATGATGCTGTTGCTGCCATGGCAGTTGCAAGCACAGCCACCGGAACAAGAGACACAGGCTGAGACGGATACGCAAATCCGGCAACGGCTGACGGGTATCTATGAGGTACTTGAGCCCTTGTCAGCGGTTGAAGTGGATGTCCGTGATGGTGTGGTGCTGCTATCCGGGGCGGTCTCCAATGAAACCCAGGCGGAGCGTGCCTTGTCACTGGCCGAGCAGTTGCCTGGTGTGATTCTGGTGGATGACGGCATTCAGCGTCGACTGGATGTTCAGGGCAACCTGTCACCGTTGTTGCAGCAACTGGAAAACAATGTGATGCAGTGGTTGAGGGCGTTGCCACTGTTCGCCATCGCACTGCTGATTTTTGCTGTGATTGTCTATCTTGGCTATGCACTGGCACGGTGGTCTGCCTTATGGCAACGTTTGACTCCAAATGCCTTTTTATCGGAACTAGTGGCGCAAACCGTTCGCACCATAGCGATCATGCTAGGACTGATCGTTGCGCTTAGCTTGATGGGGGCGACGACGCTGATGGCGACCATCCTCGGTAGTGCCGGTGTTGTTGGTCTGGCGATCGGCTTCGCTGTGCGTGATACCATCGAAAACTATATATCGAGCATCATGCTCAGCCTGCGTCAGCCCTTTCGCGCCAATGATCATGTGGTGATTAACGAGCACGAAGGCAAGGTGGTTCGGCTCACTTCCCGCGCCACTGTGCTGATGACCCTGGATGGTAACCAGTTGCGCATCCCCAATTCGACGGTGTTCAAGGCTGTCATCCTCAACTACAGCAGCAATCCGCAACGTCGCTTTGCCTTTGAACTGGGCGTCGATGCCGCAGATGATCCGGTTGCGGCCATGAAAGTTGGTACGGATGCGATTAAAGCGCTGTCATTTATCCTCACCGAACCGGAACCCAATGCTCTGATTCAAACGGTGGGTGATTCCAATATCGTGCTCTGTTTTACGGGCTGGATCGACCAGGAAAAAACCAACTTTGGTCGCGCGCGCAGTCTGGCTATTCGAGTTGTCACCAGTATGCTGGATGAACAAGGTTTCACCATGCCAGAACCGATTTACCGCCTGCGTTTTGATAACACGGATCCGATTGCTACTGCATTGGAAGCGGGTAGCAATGATTCCGTTAACAAAAACGACATGCATCACAGCAACCGCGGTCAGTCCGCCGTAGCTGAGATGGGTAGCAAGCGTCAGATGATCGATTCAGACCGTGCTGTTGCGGCTGACAAATTGCTGGATGTGAGCCCTGATACTCACCTGGAAGCGATGGTGAATGACGAGCGAGCCCAGAAGCATGACGATGACTTGCTGGATCCGCAGCGCCCGGTGGAGTAACAGTAATCAGCTACTCCTGAGTTTTCAATGGTGTTATATGTATGGTAAGTAAGTATTAATTCGGATACACCGTTCTCTTTGGTATAAAGAGTTGCTCACGCTGGCTAGCGTCTAGCAATAATCCACACGGCATGAACGATACCAGGTATATAGCCGCATAGTGTCAGCAGAATATTAAGCCAGAAGGCACCGCCCAACCCGACTTGTAGAAAAACACCCAAGGGAGGTACTAATATTGAAAGCAACACTCTCAAAAAATCCATAAAGATCTCCTTGATTGATAATTAGGTTTACGAAATTTTTTATGTTTCATAACTTGCACTTCAGTGGATACTATTCAGTGTCATAAATCAAGACTAGTATGCAGTCATAACACCATGATAAGCAAAAGGTTATGAATTTCCTTTTTGTTGATATATAATGCGCGTCCTCCGCAGCATAGCGGGGCTTTCCCTCCCGGCCCGGGTGGCGAAATTGGTAGACGCAAGGGACTTAAAAGCAAATCAAAGTCGTTAACTGCGGTTTACTAACTCAATGAATTTCTAGATCTTTTCCTTGCTTTCGGTTTATGCAAATGTCGAAACCGATCGAATACTGAACCGTCTCACTGACTATCGTTTCGATATATTTCTTAAGTGCAAGATCGGAAAGGTCTTTTCTCAAACCGATCTCTGAACTTTTCCCGAACTACGGGACCGATTACCGTTTCTATTCATTAATGATGTCTTCCGAATGCAAGTCAGATTCAATCTTTTGACGTTCGCTTAGTACATAATTTATATCTGTTCAGACTGTTCCACTTGCCATTCTCGCAATCTGTACATAAGAAACACGTATCCCTTAATTTCCTAATGTAATTATGATGGAGAAATTGAATCCATACGCAATGATTTGTTCCCTGTTACACCTTCATCTAATTATGGGTATAACTGATCAAGTTAGATTCGTTCGTTTGGCTGTGTTGTCAATTAGCCAAAAGTCTATTCCGCTTAAAAACAAGGAGTATGTCACAGATTGATAATTAAATTCAGTAAAAAAATAGAGATGATGACGATATGTGATATATCCATTAATAAGATATATGATCCAATGATCTATTACTGATGAATATTATAAAGGAGTTGAAAATAATGAAATGTATGAGATACATGGCACTATTGATTTGTTTGTCAATAAATTATGCAAATGCGCAGAGCACAATAGAGACAGCAAGCATTGTTGCAGTTTCTCCAATTCAATATTCAGGCAACGCGATGTCTGTAAAAGTTGTACTAAGTACTCCAGTTACTTGCGGATCTGTAAGTAGTGATACGGTTTGGCATAGTGCTGGTTCGTTGAACTCTAATGATGCACAAGCTGCCGCTATAGCACTTTACACTAGCCTGGTAAATGCAGCTCAAAAAGGATTGATGATAGAGGTTGATACATCAAGACTTTCCTATAGCACATCTTATAGTTCTGCCTTGGGATGCATGGCTAATATTCATGTAAGTAATACAGCGTTAAACAGTGCTTTTACTATCTATTATCAATAAGTGGTTTCGATACAAGCATCATAACAATTTCAAAAATATTGTAAGAGCTTTCCATGCATACTCATAAAATTACTCGTTATTTTTTTCTGGTTGTATTAGTTTTAGTTGCTACATTAGTTTTGTTAGCTAATTTTATTACATCTGCTTCACCAGCAGTAACCATTGAGTACGCAAAAACCATTTTCGAAGAAGGAAACCCACCTCAAGATACTGATAATGATGGTATCCAAAATGGGCTTGATGATGACGACGATGGGGATGGTATGCCTGACCATATAGAAAATATATATGGTTTTGATCCGCTTGACCCATTGAGCGGTCCTGGCGATGACGATGGCGATGGTGCGACAAACTACGAAGAAATCCTAGCTGGCAGTAATTATAATGATTTTTTCGAGTGTACGGCTGCTACATGTAAGTTTGAAACTCCAGTTTCACCTTCCCAGGTTTCAGTTCCTCCTACAAATGTTGCTAGTGATCTTGTTGGTGCAACAACTGGCTCGCACACAGTAGATCAATCTGGGGCATTTCAGTACAGAGTTCCTTTGTTAACTTTACCTGGTGTTGCTGGTCTACAACCAGATTTAGCTTTAACTTATAACAGTGGGGCAGGAAATGGTTCATTTGGTATTGGTTGGAGTTTTAATCAATTATCAGTAATAACACGCTGTGAGCAAACTGAGCAGATTGATGGAAATGTCACGGGTGTTAGTTACACAAGTAGTGATAGATACTGTCTTGATGGGCAAAGACTTATTAATATCAGCAATTTAAATTATGGAGCGAATGGAGCTGAGTATCGATTAGAAGATGGCTCCAATAAGAAAATTGTTAGTTATGGAAATTTTGGCGGTGCTCCTCATTATTTCAAAGTGTGGAATGAAAATGGGACAGTAACAGAGTATGGAAATGATCCAAGTGCTCGAAAAACAAGAACAGGATTGAATGAATATGTCCTTTGGGCAAGAACGAGTGTTAGAGATGCTGTCAGTGCTACAGGAAATGGCAATAACAGAATAGAGTATGAATATGTTGTAACTGCAAGTGAGCGGATTGATATACGTTTGTCTGAAATTCGCTATGCGTTTGATAGCAGTAATGTTGCCCAGGTAAAAATTCGGTTGAACTACACTTCTAGAGAAGATCCTGTTCGTGTTTTTAGAGCTGGGTATCACATTGATAATGTACATCGTGTGCATGAAATATATGTTGAGACTCCCAATGAAATGTTGCGCAATTATAAATTACGGTATGTTCATCAAGATTATCCGAACTCAATCAATCAAACAGCGAGGCTTAAATCTATCACTGAATGTCGGGGTCAAAATTGCCTGTCCCCAACTGTCTTTAATTGGTCTGGTGCTGATTCAGATCCTCAGTTTTCAACCCAATGGAATAGTTTAGTTGGATTCCAGAACTTTCCTGTTGAGCAGCCTCGTTCAACGCCTGCTCCTGCAGAAGATGTTGATCTAAAAACAGGTGACATTAATAATGACGGCTATACCGATTTAGTTACTATCGAAAGGGATAATGGCAGTAAGCTTTTCTTTGCTCTCTCAAATGGATCAACATTGGTAGCTTCTCCAAATACTTTATCTTTAACTGAAGAGATTACAAACTGGTTACTTTACGATTATGATAGAGATGGGTACTTAGATATTCTATATGCATATACCGACTCAGTATCTAATGATTTAGATGTGGCCGTATTGTTTAATACACCTGCCTCTGGCAGCAGAGAATTCTCAAATTCTACTGTACTATTAGATGATCTTCCTTATACGACAACAGAATTCGTTTCTTTCATTGATTATGATGCAAATGGTCTAATTGATGTTGTCTATGATGACAAGGTCCATAAGTTAATTGAGGATCCAAGTGAAATACACGGACCGTATAAGTTCAACAGTACCAGTGGTTCAACTGCCTTAAGTCAAATAAATACAGTCTTAGCTACTCTCTACGACGATCAAAATTACCAATCCGCGATTCCGTATCAAGTCAATAAATATGCTGGATACAGCATGATTGATGCTGAATTCAAAACGATGAATATTGGTCCCGATTTCAATAATGATAGCTTACCAGACATATGGGTTCCGTTATTGCAAGAAAAATGTGACAGCTCCGGATGTGAGGCTCCAATCATTTCCTCTCATGTCGCTTTGATACAAGCGTTTGACGGTACTTACTCTGTATATGACTACATCCCTGTGATAGATGGAAATAATCAGTCAGAATGCAGTATTTATGATTTTAACCGTGACTCTTTGCCTGATGCTTATTGTAATGGAGGGTATGCTCACCTAAATACAGGAACATCATTTGAGCACTTTTTTGATAATTATGAATATCCCTCGGGTTTGCCCCCAAGAAGTCTTTTCGATTTTAATAATGATGGGTATACGGACTATATTTATAAGAAGCCCGATTCTAATGAAATTAGAGCGTTGGCATGGGAGGGCGATTTCTATTTTGGTCAGCCTAAGGGGTTTAAAGATCAAAATAACTCTTTCGCAGTGACAAGTGTTTCATATTCGGAGCCATATGGACCTCAAGAAATTTTTATGGATATTAATGGCGATGGCAATGTTGATTTTGTTAGTTTGGCAGATGGTGTGAAGTTAGCTCAGCCAGCTGAAAGCAACGGGACAGCATTATACAATGTAATTACTTCTATAGAAGATGGTCTTGGTAAGGAAGTTTTTGTTGAGTATAAGCCACTTCATGATGCTAATACCTATACAGTTGGTAATAGTGCTCACTCTATAGACTGGGGTGATCCCGTTCTTGATTATAAATCATCACGCGCAGTAGTTTCTCAGGTGTCTGAAATTGCACCCCGTAAAGACTCATCGATAAACGCTCATGTGACGGATCATGAGGTCGGTGTTTCCTATCATTATGAATCAATGTTGTTGCAACCAGCAGACAAAGGTTTTCTTGGGTTTGGTGTAATTACTAAGACCGATATAAATACAGGCGTTTCTACTGAGACAGAATACTTCCAGGAGCCGCCTTTTACAGGAAGGATAAAAAGCACCTCAATTATCGCTCCTGGCAACTCGACACCTGTGAGTTCAACATTTTTTAATTACCAGGAAATTGCATCTGATACACCAGTTGGTACACCGCCCCATAGAGTTGTTTTGTCTGAAAGCCATTTGATCAAAAGAGCGGCTCTGAACTCTCCTAGTGGTTCAAGTATTACAGTCGGTGGTATAACGAGTGAAGTGAGTACAGAGTATGAAAACTTCAATAGTTATGGTCAAGCTACACTGATTACTAAAACCACTGTGGGACACAATCAAACTAAGATTGAAGAGTTAAATCGGCAGTATATTCATAATACGCAGAGTTGGATCTTAAACCAACTACAGAACCTAGAAAGTACAACTACATCAACTGGGGCAACAGCAGTTACGCGTGAGACCTCATACACTAATGACTCTGTAAATGGAAAATTGCTCTCAGTCGTCCGACAGCCAAATGACAGTAATTTACGTAATACTACCAGTTATACATACGATTCCTTTGGAAATATTACAAGCATAGAATCATCTGCATCGGGTCTTGCTAGTAGGGAGTCAGTATTTACATATGATGCTATTGGCCGTTATCTGGTGCAAGAAACTAATGAGTTAGGGCATATTGTCAAAACCATTAATAATCGCGATATCTATGGTAATGTCACGTCGCTACAAGATAGTAATGGTGTTAATACTTATCAAGGCTATGGCACATTCGGGCGGGCTTATTTTTCGGGTAATGATACAGGTGCTCAAGCAACATTGACGCGACAGTTCTGCTCCACAAATTGTCCTACTGGTGCAGTCTACTATGAAAAAGTAATATCGCCTGGTCAAAGTGAACAAGTTCGATACTATGATAATCAGTCCAGGTTGATAAGAAGTTCTTATAAATCATTCACCGGGCAAGATATCTACAGGGACTATGAATACGATGCAGCAGGACGTTTGCACAGAGAATCTCTGCCCTATAAAGTAGGAAATTCTGTTTATTGGATATCCTCAAACTTCGATGATATGGGGCGTCAAATCTCTTCAACAAATGGCTTAGGTTACACCTCAAAAACTAGCTATTCTGAAGCTTTACTGTCAGGTGGAAAAAGCCACCTAATGATGACAGCGACTGATGCTGAAAATCAAAGTAAAATTACTGTTTATGATGCGCTAGGACAGTTGCTTTTGGCTGAGGACGCCTTAGGTGGTGTTGTAGAGTACGAGTATAACTCGGTTGGTCAGTTGACCAAGTTGATCTCGACCGGTAATGCATCTGATAGTTTTAATATCCAGACAACCATTCAATACGATAGTCTAGGTCGCCGTACCTCTTTGGTGGACCCAGATATTGGAACCTGGTCATATGTTTATAATGCATATGATGAAATGACATCTCAGACTGACAGTTCCGGACAATCAATCGCGTATACATATGATGAATTAGGACGGATTGAACGCCGTACAGATTACTTGTCTGATGGTATCACGAAAGAGGGCGATACTTACTGGGTCTATGATGATGCGCCGAATGGTGTCGGTCGTGTCAGTACCTTAGTCGACGTTATTAGTAATTATGCAGAAGCGTATGATTATGACCAATTTAGCCGTTTACGGCACAAGTACACGACAATTGACAACGAAGGCTACAGTGAAATTGTTACGTATGATCAATATGGTCGTGTCTATCAACAGGTTGACCCAACTTTCCATGGCATACAGTTTGAATACAACTCATATGGTTACGTAGCTGAGATCGTTGAGGCCTCGAACTCAGGTGTTATGTACCAGGAATTTAATTCCTATAATGCATTTGGCAACCCCACCTCAAGCTTACTAGGCAATGGCCTGACAGCGGTTAATCAGTATTCCATGGCAACTGGGTTGTTGGATTCCTCTCGAGTCACTAATAACTTGTCAGAGAACTTACAAGATAACCAATATACATATAACAAGATTGGTAACCTAACGAACAGGAAGCGATATGTTGAGTCCAGCGATGAAACGATTAGCGAAGATTTCCATTATGATGAACTCAATCGGTTAACTAAAAGTGAGGTAACAGGCTTTCAAGATAAAACTTATCAATACGATGCAATTGGTAACCTAACTTTTAAGTCTGATGTTGGATCATATCAGTACGGACAAAATGGCGCGGGCCCCCATGCTGTGACAACCGCTGGTAGCGCTAGTTACAATTACGATGATATTGGTAATATGGTTTCTGGTGACGGGAGGACTACTACCTATACAACTTTTCAAAAACCTCTCTCTATAGGTAAGTCTACTCATACTACGGAGTTTTCATATAGCCCGAACAGAGATTGGTATAAACGAACCGATACTGACTCTCAATCTACAAAAGAAGTATTGAAAATTGGCAATGTTGAATTTATTGAGCATTCGTCGGCTGACCCTGAAGTGAAGAGATATATCGGTGACTTTCTCTTAGTATCAAAAAAGGGTGCTGAAAGTTGGAAGGAGCAATACCTTCACCGTAATAGCCTGGGATCAGTTGATGTGGTTACTAACAATGTCGGATTGATTGAAGCAGAGATGAGCTTTGACGCTTTTGGTGAAAGAAGAAACATTACGACATTACAAGCACTAAGCTCATCTGCTTATAAGCAGTTAAATGCGATTACTACACACGGTTATACAGGCCATGAAATGGCAGATGAAGTCGGTGTCATCCATATGAGAGGGCGTGTTTATGACCCTAAGTTGGCTCGTTTTATGAGCGGGGACCCTATAATCAGTGATTTATCTAACTCTCAGAGGAGCAACCGTTATTCATATGTGATGAACAGCCCACTGAAATATTTAGATCCGACAGGTTTTGATCAATGTCAACAAGGTGATGACGCTTGTCAAGGTGGTAATGTGATGGGTGTAATTACTGTAACCTATAACCCGAGTGGTGGATCCAGTGGTACCTATAATGTTTATAATGATTGGTATGGTGGTTCTTACACTCCTTCATCGAACTCAGGTTCAGGGTCGAGCACTGGAGAAGGCTTGGCACCGACCACGGCTGCTCCAAGCGAAGGTGAATCTCAAGAAAGTACTCAAGCGCCTGCCCCCACAATAAACGAAGGGACTGATCCAGCTACTAAAGTAGATGAGCCAACAAATGCTCCTGAATCTCGTGAAGAGATAATCACAGCTGAAATGTTTGAAGATACAGAGAATGATTCGTTATATGAAAGTGAAATGGAAGAGCAGCTATCGGAGGAAAACGTTGAGCAGATGTTTTTTGAGGAGTTGGAACCATATGCAAAAGCTCAGCAACAATTAAATGGAGATCCTACTGTACCACTTGGCCTCGAGGTTGGTGGTCAGCTATTTGGAGGGTTAGTGGGAGCAACACTCTCTGCAGGAGTTGTAGGTGATCCTGTAAATGGTAAAGTCTGTAGTGTAGTTGTTGCTTGTGTCCAATTTGGATTAGGAGTTTATGGAGGGGGAGGGGGCATCGTAAACTTAAGCCTATCCGATATTGCTCTAGAGTCTGGTGTTTCTGATTCAGTAGGAGTTTTTGCTAATGGTGGAGTTGGTGGATTATCTGCAGGAGGAAGTATGAATATAGGTGAAGGATTCTTAGGAGGGGCTCGAGGATTTGCAGGTGGAGGAATAGGGCTATCTTTCGGAATCCAAGCTTGTAGTGCGAGTTTAAATTGTACAGGTGAGTAATCAAATGAATTCATATTGGTTGGAAGTAAAGATAAATCTAGCTGGCTTTGCTATTGCAGTGATCGGGTTGATAATTGCTTTCAAAATAAATGAAAGAATAGGTGTAATTATAGTCTTTTTTGGTATACTAATAGGTTTTCATGGCTTGATAGAGGCCCAAAAGAAAATGAAGGCGTTGATAGTCGAAAAATATAATAAAGAACATAAAAAAGATAAAAAATAATTCAGTGTCAAATTTGGTCTGGTGAGGTTAGCCCACTCTACCAATGTAGTGATTTTTCTTTCTCGTAGAATAGACTAATACAATACAATTCTCAGAATATGAGGTTGTGAAATTTCTATGTATCAGTTTTTGGGTCACTCCGTCGTCATTAATTGAGATAAGACTATCTTCTTTTCCTTGGCAGTTCTTGTGTGATAAGCCAGTATCACTTTGGCCGAGTCATCCTCTTTTGCATAAAAGTATGCCTCCGGTACATCCAATATCTTCGCGATCTTTTCTACAACGGAATAATCAGGTTGATGCTTGCCACGCTCTGTAGTGGCATAGTGAATTTGGCCACCTAATTAGAGCTGCTATGGTTCAGAGGAATCATAGGCGTCCTCTACATATTGAAACAGGCACATGTAAACCTCCCCCAATACCGACCCAACGGATGCATAGTCCGATACGTCAGATTCAGCACCATCAACTAAGCCAATAGCCAAAACCCGCCATAGTCAACCACCTCAGGGCCTTATAACACCATGATAAGCAAAAGGTTATGAATTTCCTTTCTGTTGATATATAATGCGCGTCCTCCGCTGCTAAGCGGGGCCTTCCCTCCCGGCCCGGGTGGCGAAATTGGTAGACGCAAGGGACTTAAAATCCCTCGGTGGCAACACCGTGCCGGTTCAAGTCCGGCCCCGGGCACCAGTTGACAGTTGAAGCAATAATAGCTACATTCGAAGCATTTCTAGCTACATACCTTTTTGGCCTGTAACTCATAAGAAAAGCTCGATATGTCCTCACTTCTAGCCGATATTTTATTTAAGGAATACCGCAGGCGGGTGTTGTGCCTTTTACTGCTGCGACCTGATCAAGCCTACCATGTACGGGAAATTGCACGACTCACTGATACTGTTCCAGGTACCTTGCACAAAGAGTTAAGTAAATTGGCTGATGCTGATGTACTCAAAAAATTCAGTCGGGGGAATCAGGTAAGCTATCAAGCCAACCGCGACTGCTTAATTTTTGAGGAACTGTCCAGTATTTTGCGTAAAACTTCTGGGGTAGCGGATATATTAGTAGATGCGTTGGCACCACTGAAAGATAACATTGATGTTGCCATGGTGTTTGGCTCCGTTGCCAGTGGGAAAGCCACGAGCGATAGCGATATTGATTTACTGATTGTGGGTGAAGTTAATTTCACTGATGCGGTGAAAGTGCTATACCCGGTACAGGATGTATTAGGCCGTGAAATTAACCCAAAACTTTATAGTGCTGAGGAATGGCAAGCTACCAAAAATGAAAACTCAGCTTTTATTCGCGATATTTTAGAAAAACCAGTTATCAAAATAATAGGGAATATTGATGACCTTGGATAACTTGCTAGGGATGAGCCTGGAACGCATTAAGCCAGATATACTGACCATTCAGCGGCTTTTAGAAGCTGCTAAACGCAACCTCAATGATGCGCAGATTGAAGCCGTGAGCAACGAGAATCGTTTTGACGCAGCCTACAAAGCTATTATGCAAATGGCTAATGCCGCTCTTCAAGCCAGTGGTTACAGAACGCTGACCAGCAAACCCGGTCATCATCAAACGATGATCCAGACATTACCTAAAACCATCGGTTTGGATGCAGACCTTGTGATTGTACTTGATGCTTTGCGTAAGCAACGCAATGTCGCTGATTATTCTGGCGATTTGGTAGCCGATAAGGCCGTAGCAGAATGTATCAGCCATGCTGAACAACTTTGGGAACAACTTAATACATGGTTGAAGAGCGAACATTTTGATTTAATTTGATAGCGCACAGTTCCCTCTCACCAAACCGTATCCACAAACATCAAAACCGAGCCAGCCATAAACAGCCACACGCCGGCGGTGGCATAGTCAGCAAAGTGCGGCAGAAACAGCATGCTGCCGAAGAAAAAGGCCAGGCTGGACACCACGCCCAGCCCGTTTTTTCTGAGTCGCTCGAATCGCGATACTTTCATGATGGATCCTGTTACTTCATGCCTGGCTGGAATCCGAAGCCCACGGCGATGCGGTTCCAGCTATTAATTTGTACGATGATTGCGCTTAATTCGATGAGGCCTGCTTCGCCAAGGGCCGCTTTTGCTGCCTGAAAGACTGTCTCGTCGATGGGCTTCTGGCTGATCAGTGTGAGTGCTTCAGTCCAGGCGAGTGCGGCACGTTCCTGATCACTGAAACCGGAGATTTCCCGCCACGCGGCAAGCACATCCAGGCGCTCCTGCGCTTCACCACCCTGGCGGGCTTCATCAGCGTGCATGTGCTGGCAAAAGCCGCAGCCGTTCAGTTGTGAGGCCCGCAGTCTGACCAGGTGCAGCAGTTGTGGTGAGATTGCAACCTGTTCAGGTACGTCACCCAGTGCGGTCAGGTGGGTGATGAGGCGGGGGCACTGCCTGTAAAGCGAGGAAGAAGAAATTCTGGGTTGCATGTTGCTCTCCTGTCACTGATGAAAGACAGGACAATGATAGAAAGCGGCAAGATTTATGGATTGGAAATTTGCGACAATTTTCGTTGTCGGTACTCGGAAGGGGTTTCAAGGGTCTGTTCGCGAAAGGCATTGCTGAAATGTGACTGATCGAAATACCCGCAATCCAGAGCAATGTCACTGAGACGATCAGAGGTCTTCATCAGGCGCTGACGGGCGTGACGAATCTGGGCGTAGCTGTGAAGCTGATTGGGGGAATGACCAAACTGTTTGCGTAGCTGTCTTTCCAGCGTACGCCGACTCACGCCCTTCAGGTTTGCTGCTTGCTGCGGTGGCACCAGGTTGGCAGAGGCATAGGCGAGCAATGCTGACCATTTACGGTCAGGCAGATGCGCCCGGTAAGTCAGCTCAGACAACCAGTGCTGTATGGCAGAAAGCCGCTCCGTCACCGACAAAACCGGCAATGTATCCAGCAGTCGGGTCAAATCGGCCAGATGCGGGAAAGGCAGTTCAAGCAGATCGGTTTCCATATTGTGGATATCAGAAATATCCAGTCCCAGTAATGCTGTGGCACCGCCGGGGCGGAACCGGATGCTGATATGGTGTTTTGACATGTCCCAGTGATAAGTCGTGACCTGATTGTGGTGGAAGAAGCGGGCGCTGGCACCAGTATTGTCTATTACAAAGGTCAGGCTGGTGCCGCCATCGGGATAGAGTTTTTCGGCAATGACAGACTGAGCGTGCGGCGGCTTCAGCGCCACCCACAAACATTGCACCCAGCGAGCCAGGGAAGGGCCGGGTGGAATCATCATCAGATCAATACTGGGAAAACTGGCAGCCGGGATGATGTCAAAACGCTCGGGTGACATGTCAGTCTGTTTTCCGTCCCTTGCTTCCCCTTGATATGCCTTACAATCAACGTCTCGCAGAAGTATTCTGCCTGATTATGAATGAAAAATTTAGTATGTTCGCTGCATTTGATTGTTAGGGCGGTTTAAGTATAGTTGTACTGAATTAGCGTACATAAGAGTCATTGCTATACAGCTATAAGGCAAGTTGAATAGGAAGGTCAGAATAAGTGAATAAAACCAGGTACCGTAAATTAGCTTTCGTGTATGCCTTGGCAGGCATCACGTGGATTGCCGTCAGTGACTGGCTTGTGGGTTATTTTATTGGTGAAGGTGTGTTGCCATTCGACATCTCAGTAGTGAAAGGGGTTGCCTTTGTACTGATAATGTCAGTGCTCCTTTATGTTCTGTTGATGAGGTTGCATGCGGTTGAAATTAAGGCTAAAGCTGCTGAAAGTATTGATCAGCTGTTTCTGTACAAAATGCCTGATTTTTTTGAATCACTTCCCATTGTAACCTATGCGACAGAGACGACAGGCAGCCATGCCAATCCTCTGTGGGTCAGTGACACTATAAAGCGTGTCCTGGGGTATTCCGCCTCTGAGGCACTGGAGTCAGATTGGTGGATCAATAACCTGCATCCCGAAGACCGTTTGCGTGCGGTCAATGAGTCAAAAGCTATAATCGACAATGGGGGGGGCGATCATTTCTATCGAATCAGGCGTGCAGATGGTACCTATATCCATATCCACGATGAATCAAAAGCGGTTGATATCAAAAACCCACGCCTATTTGTCGGTGCCTGGCATGATGTCAGTGTCGAGGAACAAGCCCAGCAACAGGTTCGTGAATATTCTTCTCGCCTGGAAAAGGCTTTTTTGGGTTCAGTGAACTGTATCGCCAGCATGGTGGAAATGAGGGATCCCTACACGGCAGGCCATGAGTCCAGAGTGGGCGATCTGTCCGTGGCGATTGCGGCAGAGATGGGTCTGGACATTGACACCCAGTATGGTTTGAAAATTGCGGGTCTGGTCCATGATATTGGCAAGATCAGTATTCCGTCTGAATACCTCACCAAACCCACCCGGTTAACCAAAAGCGAGTATCAAATATTGCAAACCCATCCGGAAAACGGTTACGAAATTCTCAAAAGCGTAGATTTTCCGTGGCCGATTGCCGAAGTGGCCCACCAGCATCACGAACGGGTAGATGGTAGTGGCTACCCCAGGGGATTGAAGGGAGAGCAGATTTTGATCGAGGCTCGGATTGTTGCCGTAGCCGATGTGATTGAATCTATGGCTACCTCCCGGCCGTATCGGCACGCGCTGGGGATAGACAAGGCTCTGGAAGAAATTGAAAAAAATGCCGGGCGGCTTTATGACATCAATGTTGCCAGGGCTGCGCTGAGAGTGTTTCGGGAAAAGAAGTATCAGTTGCCACTAAAGGCCTGAGAAATGACGCAAGCGACCCTGCGTCACGAAACGGTGCTGCTATGAGACGGCGCTACGACATGATGCAAGATACCCTTCATTTATTTCGTCGTTGAGAAGCCAGTACATTGTCATAAAGCCCCACCACCGACGAAGTAAACGGGGCAATGCCATACTCGCTGGCAAAGCTCTGTGCCTGGCCGGCCAGTTGAGTGCGCAATGCTTCATCGTCGATCAGCATTGCTACGCGTTCGACCCATTGCGACATCTGTGAGGCAGTCTTAAAGCCGTTGTAGTTGTGGCGCACGATATCCTCGATACCGCTGGAACGGATAGCGACTACCGGCAGTCCGGCGGCCATGGCTTCGAGGATCACCATACCCTGGGTTTCCGAGCGGGAAGTGAATACAAAAATATCGCCTAGCTGACAGTAGAGCGCCATCTGAGGTGGAGGTGTAATCCCCCCGTTTTTAGGAGCAGCTATTAGTAGAAACTTATGCTGCCATCAGTAATCGCCGCGGTGGTACGCCTCCGATACCTGTATGGGGTCTTTCGTTATTGTATTTCCACAGCCATT